>ERZ778017.301-NODE-301-length-73987-cov-868.072648_pt1 | contig 73987 bp, 63 predicted proteins | sample MGYA00375747_ERZ778017 | MGnify/ENA primary metagenome ERZ778017 (study PRJEB29350, sample SAMN05509838) | bioreactor metagenome | biome: bioreactor; material: wastewater | place: South Africa: University of Cape Town | collected 2014-03-17 ...
ATTTTTGGAAAAAGGTCGGTGGTTATTTTGGGTGACGCATTGTCAAAGTCAGGAGGAGGTGCCCAATCCCGAACCTGAGGGAGCGTCCACATAGGTGGTTAAACGAAAACCATGTTTGATGGAATTGTATCTCTTTTGAATGCTGTTGTAAACACCTTTCAGTAAATCCAGTGTTCCGTCGATGGGAAGTTCTTTCATAAACCTGAATTCCTGCCGCTCGTTTCGGTCGGCAGCCTCCACGACTATTTTTTTCTCATCAAGAACTTCGATAGTGGCATAAGCAAAAAGAGAGATCGTTGCATTAAGAATAGCCCCGCCATATTTATCGCTGTAAGGGCTAACATCGGTACCGCCGCCGGCCAATCCAATTCGCAAGGGCGCTTTACTCCTGAAAATCATTTCCAATATTTATGATATTTCAAAGATAGGTATTGTGAAATTTTTGCAGGAGAATTGAATTCCTGAAATGCTGTTTTGGGGATAATAAAATTGTATGGATCAGGAAAATAAGAAAGGATTAAATCGAGAAGGTAGCGGGTTCTCCTGAATGATAAGGGTATCGGATAAAAATAAACCGTATCTGTGATGGATACGGTTTATCTGAATAATTTACCAGCCTTTTTTTGCAACTCCGTCTTTGATGGCCTGGTTTGCATTTTCTTCACTCAGCATAGTAGTCATCTTATTTCCTTTTCCGTCGTGACCCTGCGCCATGTAGCCGCCACGGGATGTCTTGGTAATTACTGCATCTTGCATCGGAACATTCTTCTGTTTTGTTTTCATGCAATAGGCGGTTATTGGTTTTGCCATAATGTTTGTTTTTTAGTTTGATTAATTTTTTTTATGGTTCCTGCACTGAACAGAATATGTAAATATAAAGTTTTATGATTACTTGCCATTATCATTCAGCCCGCCAGATTAATTATAATCTTCCGTGGCAGTTTTTATATTTCTTTCCGCTTCCGCAGGGGCAAGGATCATTTCTTCCGATTTTTGGCTCGGCAATAACAGGTTCATGTTTTGTGCTTTCCGAAGGATCATTGTATTCATTTTCGCTATTCATATATTCAGGGCCGCCATTTCCTGCGGGTGCACCGGCAAAGGCTTCTTTCCTCTGGCGGAGTTTGCTCATATCTGTTTTTCTTTTTCTTTCATCGAGTGCACTGCTTGCGCGGGTCTGTTCTACCGGTATCTGGCAGTGTGCAAGAAAGCTGACGATTTCTTTATTAACTGAATCATTCATTTGCTTGAAGGCATTGAAAGCTTCAATCTTGTAAATTACCAGCGGATCTTTCTGTTCGTATCCTGCAGTGGATTGTACGCTGTGACGCAGATCGTCCATTGCGCGAAGATGTTCTTTCCATGCATCGTCTATCAACGAAAGTGTTACGTTTCTTTCCAGTGCATTGATGAGCGCTTCCCCGTTTGTAGAAATGGTCTTATCGATGTTTGCAATGATATTGAGAGCTTTCTTTCCGTCTGTAAAAGGAACTGCCACATTGATGATTCCGGCACTTTGATCTTTTCTTATATTCTTAATTACAGGTAAAGTATTTTCAGCCAGCGACTTCATTTTTCCCCGGTACTGGCCTTTGGCTTCATAATAAAGTTTTTCTGCTAATGAACCGGTATCAGTGCTTCCAAGTTCCTCATCGGTAATAGAAGTATCTATTCCAAAATTCATGATGACATTCAATTTGAACTCATTGAAATTGTCCATTTCTTTAAAAGCAGAAATGAGACCATCTGCGACAGAATAGAATGCATTGTCCAGATCGAGCGCCAGCCTTTCTCCAAACAAAGCGTGATTCCTCTTACCATAGATTACATTTCTCTGCTTGTTCATTACATCATCATATTCCAGCAATCTTTTTCTGATTCCAAAGTTATTTTCCTCCACTTTTTTTTGTGCTCTTTCTATGCTCTTTGAGATCATGCTGTGCTGGATAACCTCTCCGTCTTTGTATCCCATCCTGTCCATAAGGGAAGCGATCTTTTCACTTCCGAACATACGCATCAGATCATCTTCCAGCGATACATAAAACTGAGACGAACCCGGATCTCCCTGCCTTCCTGAACGGCCACGCAACTGACGGTCAACGCGCCGGCTTTCATGTCTTTCAGTACCCACAATGGCAAGGCCTCCGGCTTCTTTAACTCCCGGCCCGAGCTTGATATCTGTACCACGTCCGGCCATGTTGGTAGCGATGGTAACGGTTCCCGCCTTTCCGGCGTCTGCCACTACCTGGGCTTCGCGGGCATGTTGTTTTGCATTCAATACATTGTGTGCGATCTGTTTTTGCTGCATCATTCTGCTGAGCAATTCACTCACCTCCACCGAAGTAGTACCCACCAAAACAGGCCTTCCCGCCTTGATGAGGCTTTCCACCTGATCAATAACAGCTTTGTATTTTTCCCTTTTTGTTTTGTACACCAGATCCTGACCATCTGTACGGATTACAGGAAGATTGGTAGGGATAGAAACCACGTCCAGTTTGTAAATATCCCAGAATTCTGCAGCTTCTGTTTCGGCAGTACCTGTCATACCGGCCAGCTTGTGATACATCCTGAAATAGTTCTGGAGTGTAATGGTGGCGTAGGTTTGAGTGGCGCTTTCAATCTTCACATTTTCCTTGGCTTCAATCGCCTGGTGCAGGCCATCTGAATAACGGCGGCCTTCCATGATACGTCCGGTTTGTTCATCCACAATTTTCACCTGCCCGTCAATTACCACATATTCATCATCTCTTTCAAACAGGGTATAGGCTTTGAGCAATTGCTGAACGGTGTGAATCCTTTCGGCTTTTATGCTGTAATCGTCCAGAAGCCGTTCTTTCTCTTCAAGCTTTTTCTCCGGTGCCAAATCACCTTTTTCGATGTCAGCCAGTTTGGCTCCAATATCCGGAAGTATAAAGAATTCAGGATCTTCACCACTCTTGGTGATTAAGGCAATCCCTTTATCTGTTAATTGAACTGAATTATTTTTTTCGTCGATGACAAAGTATAAACCTTCATCAACGATGTGCATATTTTTTTCCTGGTCAGCAAGAAAGTGATTTTCTGTTTTTTGCAATTTCACTCTCATTCCCGGTTCACTCAGGTATTTGATCAAAGCGCTGTTTTTGGGAAGCCCTCGATGTGATCTGTACAAAGCCAGGCCACCATCGTTCTCTTCAAAACCGTCATTGCCTTCGGAGATTTTTTTCTTTGCATCAATTAAAAAAGCATTGGCAACTTTTCTTTGTGCTTCAACAATTTTTTCAACCCTCGGTTTCAGTTGGTCAAACTCCTGTTTATCGCCTTGCGGAATCGGACCTGAAATAATCAATGGAGTTCTCGCATCATCAATCAACACACTATCCACTTCATCCACCATGGCAAAATGGTGTTTACCCTGAACCATTTCTTCGGGTGTGTGAACCATGTTGTCACGCAAATAATCGAAACCGAATTCATTGTTGGTTCCATAAATTACATCGCACTTATAAGCTTTTTGCCTTTCCTGGCTATTGGGCTGATACCTGTCAATACAATCAACCGTAAGTCCGAGCCATTCAAAAATGGGTCCGTTCCATTCACTATCACGTTTGGCCAGATAATCATTTACCGTAACAATATGAACACCTAAATCTGTAAGCCCGTTGAGGTAGGCCGGTAGGGTAGATACCAACGTCTTTCCTTCACCTGTGGCCATTTCAGCAATTTTTCCCTGATGCAAAACTATACCACCAATCAACTGCACATCATAATGCACCATGTTCCAGGTAATTTCATTGCCCCCTGCCACCCAGTGATTTTGAAAAATGGATTTGTCTCCGTCGATCTGAATATAATTTTTGGTAATGCTTAAATTTTTATCCAGTTCAGTTGCCGTGGAAATCATTTGGGGGTTTTCAACAAAACGGCGGCAGGTTTCTTTTACCACTGCAAAAGCCTCCGGCAAAATCTCATTCAGTACTTCTTCTATTTTTTTGTCGCGATCGTCTTTCAATTTGTCAATAGCCTGATACAATTCATCTCTGCCCGTGATGTCGGCCGAATCAAGTGAATCAGCTTCGGTTTGTTTTGAATTGATTTCTGCGTCAATTTCTTTGACGTAATCTTTTACCTTCTGTTTGAACTCGTTAGTTTTATTTCGCAGTTCGTCATTGGTTAAAGTTTTGTATTGGTCAAAGAAAGAATTGATTTTGGTTACCATTGGCAGAATGGTCTTCACGTCTTTCTGGCTTTTATTACCGCCAAACATCATGGATAGGAACCCTGGCATATAGAATTAATAAGTTTTCAAGATTAAATTGAGTCGTCAAACTGTATGCAAAAGATGATTGAGCAGCCACTTTGACAGAAGGACAAAGTTACAAAATACTGAAGAGCTCTCCAGAAATAGTACTTTGCTATAACAAAAATTTCGTGTTAAAAAAGACAATTTCAAATCGTGAATATTTTGATCTTCAAATAAATATTACCTTACAATTAAATATCAGTTGTAAACCAAAAGAACTGTCACCATCATGAAAACAGCAACTCAATGGCTTTCTGAATATGGCGAAAGCCATCAAAACCCAACCAACAAACGGGTTCACTGGATTTGTGTACCTCTGATTTTTCTCTCGGTAACAGGTTTTTTGTATAGTATCAAAATCCCTGTGGTACATAACATGGCAGTAATTGTTCTCATTCTTGCCATGATTTACTATTTCAGGCTTTCCCTTTCACTCGGGATTGGGATGTTGGTATTTTCGTGCATTTGCCTGGGAATTTGTTTTTGGGTTCAAAGGCATGTTCCCTACCCACTGTGGCTTCTCTCTCTGATTGTATTTGTACTTGCCTGGATTGGCCAGTTTTACGGGCACTGGGTTGAGGGCAAGAAACCTTCTTTCTTCAAAGACCTTCAATTTCTGTTGATTGGCCCGATGTGGATAATGAGTTTTATCTACAAAAAAGTCAATATCAGTTTTTGACGGTTTCAAAAAGGCCCTGATGTAATTGTACCAATGCTTTTTCCTTGTATTCTTCCGGAACCAATATGCTCACGTTGTGCTGGCTCCCGCCAAAGCTGACCATGCGGACAGGAACATTGCTCAGGCTGTCAAAAATTTTGATAAGTACATTCGGGGTACTTGCAATTTTATTTCCAACAATACAAATGATAGCCTGCCCACGGTCAATCATGATTCGTCCGTACATTTCCAATTCTTTAGTGATTTCTTCAAGGTGGGAATCATTATCGATGGTGAGAGATACAGCTACTTCTGAAGTGGTGATCATGTCAATTGGGGTTTGATATTTTTCAAACACCTCAAAAATTTTTCTTAGGAAGCCATAAGCAAGAAGCATTCTTGTGCTTTTTATTTTGATGGCGATGATATTGTCTTTGGCCGCAATCGCCTTGGCGCCTTCGGTTTCAGTTTTTGCTTCGATCAATGTCCCGGGAGAATCAGGCTCCATCGTGTCTAATAGTTTTACCGGAAAATTAAAATACTGGGCCGGCCAGATGCTGGCAGGGTGGAGGATCTTTGCTCCAAAATAGGCAAGCTCTGCAGCTTCGCTGAAACTTAGCTGGTGAACAGGCACAGTATCTTTTACGATTCTCGGATCGTTGTTGTGCATCCCGTCTATGTCGGTCCAGATTTCACAAACACTTGCTCCGACAGCCGCTGCAATCAGTGATGCGGTGTAATCACTCCCGCCTCTTTTCAAATTGTCCACTTCGCCGCGTGAGTTCCTGCAAATAAATCCCTGGGTAATGAAAAGCTTTTCATCCGGATGTTGTTTCAAAACATGCGAAAGTTTTACTTTGATGCTCCCGACCTGAGGTTCGTTCGCTGCATCAATCGTCATAAAATCCAGTGCGGGCAACCATATATGATGTATCCCTGATTCACGGAGATAAGCGCTGAATATTTTGGTACTCAACAATTCTCCCTGGGCCAGGATGTCTTTGCTTAATGATTCGCTGTAAGAAATTTTTAAAATGATATTTAGGAATTCAAAGTGCTCTTCCAAAATGTGTTTACCGTCTGCCAGTCCATCCCTGGTTTTCAGCAATTCGGCGATGAAGTCTTCGTAATGTTTTTTAAGGTTGTCAATGAGTTCTTTTGCTTTGGATTTTTCTCCCTTGTTCAGGTTATTTCCGATTTCTACGAGAGAGTTGGTAGTCCCGCTCAGGGCGCTCATTACAACAATTTTTGACTCATTGTCTTTGGTGATCAAACCAGCAATCGACCTCATCCTGTCTGGACGGCCCACACTGGTACCACCAAACTTCATCACTTTCATGTGGAAGGAGTATTATTTATTTTGAAAAATTTTTTTAGGAATACAAAAATAAAAACGAAGTAATTAAAATATCGGTAAATGAATTTCAATGTTTTGAACTGTCAGTTAATACAATAATCTTACCCTGATTGTATTGGGAACTTCTTTCAAAAGCTGAAGTGCATTTCTCGAAAGCTTTTTATCCAGATCGAGAACCACATAACCAATCTTTTCATTTGTCTTCAGGTATTGCCCGGAAATGTTGATCTGATGTTGGGATAATGTGGAGTTGATCGCAGACAAAACTCCCGGAACATTGTGATGAATGTGAAGGATACGATGGGCGCCCGGATGCAGTGGCAGATTCAGTGCAGGTACCGTATGTGACCCTGTGGTAATTCCCATTTCCAGATAATCGAACAATTTCTGGCTTACATTTTCCCCGATGTGTACCTGGGCTTCCTCTGTGCTACCTCCAATGTGAGGAGTGAGTATCACATTTGAAAGTCCTTGTAACGGGCTCGAGAAATGTGAACCGTTTTTTTCAGGTTCTTCCGGATATACATCAACGGCAGCTCCCGAAATTTGCTTTTCCTTCAACAATGTACTCAATGTATTCAGATCGACCACATTCCCGCGGGAATAGTTGATGAGAATAGAGCCCTTCTTGAAAAACTTAAAATTATTTTTGTTTACCAGATTTTTTGTTGAGGGCAATCCCGGTACATGAAGAGTGACAATATCAGCCTCCGACAAAACCTCTTTCATTGTTTTTTTACCGATGGCATTGCCTAATGGCATTTTGGTTTCCACATCGTAAAAAATCACTCTCATTCCCAGGGATTCTGCCAGTACGCTTAATTGGCTTCCGATATTTCCGTAGCCGATAATTCCAAGGGTTTTGCCTCGAAGTTCATGACTTCCATGTGATTCTTTTAACCAAATTCCTTCGTGCGCTGCTTTGTTCTTGTCAGGAATCCTGCGGATAAGCATGATGCTGCTGGCGATCACCAGCTCGGCAACCGAACGGGTATTGCTGTAAGGTGCATTGAAAACGCAGATACCTTCTTCTGTAGCGGTTTTCAAATCGACCTGATTGGTGCCGATACAGAAACATCCGATGGCCTGCAATTTTTCGGCTGCGTGCAATATTTCAGAGGTCAATTGAGTTTTAGATCTGATGCCTAACAGGTGAACGTTTTTGATTTCTTTTTTAAGTTCATCAGGAGGCAGGCTTGAAGGAAGTGTCTTAACGGAGGTGTAACCTGCTTGTAAAAATTTTTTCGGAGCGACCGGACTGATGTTTTCCAGAAAAAGGATATTTATTTTTTCTTTAGGAAAACTGGTTAGATTTTTTTCAACCATTCTTTAAATACTAATGTAATATTGCAAATATATACCCTAAACCCAATCGAAAGATTTGTGATGAATTCAAATTCAATAAAGAATTTTCTTTTTTTAGTTGTAATTTCTTCTTTTTTGTATTCCTGTCAATCCGGAAATGGCCGTGAAAGATTACCGGAAGCAGAGGCTGAGGGCTATAAAGCTCCGGTACCCTGTGTCATCCCCGCAGATAAACTAAAATACTACAAAGACAACATTGAAGATTTTTATCAGAAATATCTGGTCAGGTCAGGGTTTAACGGAGGTATTCTGGTAGCCAAGGGAGGATGTGTTGTTTATGAAAATTATCATGGATTTTTTGATCTGAGAAAAAAAGACACGCTGAATTCACACAGCGCTTTTCATCTGGCTTCCATTTCAAAAACCTTTACAGCAATGGCTACTCTGAAATTGATTCAGGATAGCAAGCTTTCACTCAACGACAGTATTCAGAAATTTTTTCCGGCATTTCCCTATCATGGTGTCACTGTCAAATTGTTATTAAGTCACAGAAGCGGGCTGCCTAATTACCTCTACTTTATGCAAGACCTTGGATGGCCTCAACATCAGTATTGTACCAATGAAGATGTGTTGGATTACCTTATTAAATACAAACCTGCCGGAACAGGAAGGCCGGATACGCACTTCAGTTATTGTAACACCAATTATTCTTTGCTCGGCCTCATCATAGAAAAGGTATCCGGGATGAGTTATGAAGACTTTCTGAAAAAAACTTTTTTTATCCCGTTGGGGATGAAAGACACTTATGTATTTAATATGGCAAGAGACAGTGCCAGGGCGATGAAATCTTATGATTACCGGGGCCGCATGGAGCCATACACTTTTTTGGATCAGGGATTTGGCGATAAGAATATATATAGTACACCGGAAGATATGTTGAAGTGGGACCAGGCGCTTTACACCAATCAGATTTTTTCAAAAGAAACACTTGAAGAAGCTTACACACCTTACAGCAACGAACGTCCGGGCATTCGAAACTATGGTTTTGGGTGGAGGATGAATATTTTTCCGGACGGCAAAAAAATGATTTATCACAATGGATGGTGGCATGGAAACAATACAGTCTTTATCAGAAGTATTCAGGACTCTGTGACCATTATTGTATTGGGAAATAAATATGACCGTAATATTTATCAGGCAAAAAAGATTGCAGAAATATTTGATGGCGGTCGCTCGATCAGTGATGAATAACAGCCTGCCTGTTTGCGGCTTTATGAATGCGAATTTATAAGAGTTGCACTTTTAAAAAATATTTTTTGCGATTTTTGCGGTTTTATAAAAAATAGTGTTAAGTTTGGTCTCCGAACTAATACACCATGTTAAAAACTGACCGCCTAGAGTATATTATTCATCAGGTGAACCTGCACAATAAGGTTTTGCTGAACAACCTGAGTGAGCAGCTAAATGTAAGCAACGATACTATTCGCAGAGATTTGCAGGAATTGTCGGATTCAGGGCAAATCATTAAAATCCATGGAGGAGCCATCTCACTTTCCTTTCATAATGGCAGCAGATCAGGCCAGGACGTTTACGCATATACACAAAAGAAATTAATTGCAAAAAAAGCAGTCCGCCTGGTTACGGAGAATATGTTTGTGCTATCGGGAGGAGGAACCACCGTCATTGAGATGGCCAAAGAACTGCCCGCAGAATTGAATGCCACCTTTATTTCAGGAAGCCTTGCCGCATTGATTGAATATTGCAAACATCCGCTGCTGAATGTAATTGCCATTGGAGACAAAGTGAATAAAGCATCAAAGATCACTGTTGGCCCGGAAGCCATTTCCAAAATCAAAGAACTTAAAGCCGACATCTGTTTTATGGGTATCAATGCCATCAGTGTGGAGGAAGGAATTTCAGAGCAGGATTGGGAGATAGTACAGGTTAAGAAAGCCATGATTGAGGCCTCCCGTAAACTTGTTTGCCTAACGATATCAGAAAAAATAAATTCAAGGCAACCCATTCCCATTTGTGGAGTGGACAAGATCGATGTACTGATAACAGAATTATCGGCAGACGATCCGAAACTGCAGCCATATAAAGAAGCTGGGATAGAAGTCATATAAATATTTAAATTCAAAAACACTCATTATGAGAAAATCAATCACTTTCCTTTTCTTATTCCTCATTTTGGGCTCAATGCAATGTCTATTTGCTCAGGAACGGACAGTAACCGGAACTGTCCTGTCGAGCGATAATACTCCAATTGCAGGAGCTTCAGTTGTTGTAAGAGGAACCATGACAGGAACACAGACAGACGAATCCGGTAAATTCACAATAAAAGCCAATACTGGCCAGGTACTCGAAGTTTCTTTTATTGGGTTTGAGCCAAAACTGGTAAAGGTAGAAGGATCAAGCACCATGAATATCGTACTGAATGCCAGGAGCAAATCCATGGATGATGTGGTGATCGTAGGATACGGGACACAAAAAAGAGGTGATGTTACTGGTGCGATTTCTACGGTGAATGTTAAAAACACATTGGTTGCCAGGCCTATTGCCGATGTTGGAAGGGGCCTTCAGGGAGCCGTTTCGGGTTTGAGTGTGGTTATTCCCAGCGGAGAAGTTGGGTCAGATCCTATTTTGAAAATCAGGGGGGCAATAACCTCATTCAGGGGAAGCAGTGAACCGCTTATCCTGCTCGACAATGTTGAGATACCAAGCATTCAGGTTGTAAATCCAAATGATATTGCTTCTATTTCCATTTTAAAAGATGCGGCTGCCGCATCTATTTATGGAGCCAAAGCATCAAACGGGGTTATTCTTATTACAACAAAAAAAGGTTCAGGAACCGCTAAACCGCAGGTTACTTATTCTGGTAATCTTTCCTGGCAAAATGTCTGGAAAGATCTTAAAATGGGTAGGGTAGATGCGATGAAATATACTCTCGATGCGGCTCACAGGGTTGGAACGTTTAGTCCGACAGGTGCATTTTATTATGTTGACCAGGGTAGTTATGATAAAGCTGTACAATGGGATAAACAATATGGCGGAAGCATTGGTCCAAATGATCCGACAGTTTTCGGAAGAGACTGGTATGTACAGGGAGCAAGCAATCAGAAAATGGGGGTCAGGACCTATAACCCATATGATTACATGGTTAAGGAATGGCCGTTGACTCAACAGCACGATATTTCCATAGGGCAAACACTTGGTAAAACCTCATATAATATTGGCTTGGGTTATCTGGATCAGAGTGGTATGATTAAACCGGCCAAGAAGGATGAATATACCCGTTATAATGCTTCACTCAGACTTTCAAGCGAGATCAATAAACATATTACGATTCGTGGAGGTACTATTTTCTCAAGGAGAAATAAGGAGTACCCTTATGCTACAATTTCGACTACGGCAGACCCCTGGTTATACCTCTATAGATGGAGCCCTGTGTATCCCTTTGGAAATGACCAGAACGGCGATCCAATACGCAGTCCTGTGAGTGAATACGGAGAAGCGAATACAGCGAATATATTAGATAATTATGTGAACGTTACTTTGGGAACAACCCTGAATTTTACTAAAGAGTGGAGTTTAAATTTTGATTATACTTTTAGCAATCAGGAGGAAGACTGGAAAAGGCCAGGAACAAGATTTACAGCCCGGAATTCATGGTCGGCCCCAAAACAGAGATTTGATGCAGATGGCAATCCCGTATATGTAGATAGTACCGGAAATGTAGTGCAATCAACGGCTCCCGGAGCAATGAAGGCATTTGACCTGTCACTTGATACCTATACTGCCCCCGGTGCAAATCCGGATCATATTATCCGTAGTGCATCTAATTTTTATAGCAATACGATCAATGCATACTCTACTTATAATCTGGACCTGACACCCGATCATCATTTCAAGGTTATGCTCGGTATAAACCGCGTGGCATCCACAACTGAATGGCAGTATCAACGGGTGAACCAGTTGACAGATATTCATAATCCCGAATTCAATTTTGCAGTGGGCACACCACCAACTGTAGATGGTGATAAGACATGGGAATCCCAATTGGGTTATTTCGGCCGTATTAATTATTCTTACAAGGATAGATATTTAATTGAAGGAAACCTTCGCCGGGATGGATCTTCAAAGTTTCCCCGGGATTTATGGTGGAGATGGTTTCCCTCGGTTTCAGCCGGCTGGATAGTAACCAATGAAACCTTTATGGCAAAACAAAACCTTTTCAGTTTTATGAAAGTGAGGGGTTCGTGGGGGTCTATTGGAGATCAAACGGTGCCCAATACTCTGTATATGCCATTAATGTCAAGTGGTTTATCAAACTGGATCGGAGGAAATGGGGCACAGGTTATAGTGGTCGGTACCCCACCCGCTATTGTTCATAACATTACCTGGCAAAATATTGAAACTAAAAATCTTGGATTGGATCTTGGATTGTTAGAAAATCAGGTGACTGTCACCTTTGATTTGTATCAAAGGGATACAAAGAATATGATTGTACCTATGGAAGGAATTCCTCTAACCTATGGTACAGGTGCGCCTCAAGGTAATTTTGGTTCACTTCGTACCAACGGATGGGAATTAACGGTGGAATTGAATCATAGATTTGCGAATGGGCTGGGCGTTAATTTCAGGGGTAATATTTCCAATTCCAAAACCAGTATCCTTGAATATGGATCATCTACGGGAGTAAATAGCAATTATAATGGGAAAGATATAGGAGAAATATGGGGATATCGAACAGACAGGTTGTATCAACTGAGTGATTTTGATCTTGACGCAAACGGAAAGCTTCAATTGATTACGTTAACTGCCGACGACGTTCCTGCAAAATATGTCGGCAAGAAAGCATATAAGTTGAAGCCAGGTAAAAATGGAGAAAAACCTGTTTATCAGGTATTCTTGCAGAATAGTTCGAACTTTTTCTTTGGCCCCGGAGATGTGAAATTTAAAGATCTGAATGGCGATGGAATAATAGATAATGGAAGCGCTTTGTTGTCAAACCATGGCGATTTGGATGTGATTGGCAACTCTAATCCAACATATCAATATGGTTTTAGAATTGGTGCTGATTACAAGGGATTCGACTTCAGCGCATTCTTTCAGGGAGTCGGTAGCAGACAGGTTTGGGGAAATGGTTTTCTGGCAATTCCGGGATATAACTCCGCCGACGGTGCAATGCCTGAAGCTATTGCCAGCAATTACTGGACACCCGAACATACCGATGCATTTTATCCCGCAGCATACAATAATGGCGGAAGCAATGCAGCAAACAATATGCAGGTTCAGGACAGGTATCTCTTGAATATGGCTTATCTGAGGTTGAAAAACCTGACAATTGGATATACATTTTCCAAAGGTTGGGTGAATAAGGCTGGTGTGAATTCTTTCAGAGTTTACGGAGCCTTGGAAAACTTTATCACATGGGATCATTTGAATGGATTGCCGATTGATCCTGAGTATATAGATGGATATTCAATGTGGAACACTTCCGGCTATAATTTAAGCCGGACAGGAATGGGTACCCCAGCCTTTAAGAGTGCATCTGTAGGCGTTCAATTAACCTTTTAAAATTTAAAGTTATGAGTATTAAATATGTTTTTGGCCTTGGAATAGCATGTTTGCTGTTCACTTCGTGCAAAAAAGATTTTTTGGACAGGCCACCTTTGACAAGCTATGTAGATGCGAACGGCCAATTCTGGAGAAATGAAGATGATATCCGCATGTTTGCAAACGGTTTTTATCCCAATTATTTTAATGGGTACAATACTTCCTTTACCGCGGATTATGCACCCTTGAGAGGTTATGCTTTTAATGATGATGTAACCGGAAAAAATGTTCAGTCAAATTTTGAAAGCAATGTTCCGTCCTCCCGCGGATCAACTTCTGAAGGTGCAGCCTGGCTATCTCAATATGCGGGGCCCACTTGGGATTTTGCATGGGTACGTAAGGCAAATATTTTGATTGACAGAATAAATACAATTGCAAAACCGAATATATCAGATGAGGCGTTCAGGCATTGGACAGCAGTTGGACGATTTTTCAGGGGATATGAATATTCGAGGTTAGTGAGTGTATTTGGTGATGTACCTTATTTTGGCCGTGTCGTTAAGGAGGATGAACTGGATACTTTGTATAAAGACCGGGATCCGAGAGGTCTGGTTATGGACAAGGTTTATGATGATTTTCAGTATGTGCTGGCAAATATGAGGACAGATGACGGCGCACAGAATTTAAACAAATATATTGCTGCCGCCTTCATTTCGAGGTTTATGTTATTTGAGGGAACATACGAACATTATCATAATATTGATGATACCCGTGCACAAAAATATTTGGAACTTGCTGTACAGGCAGCAGAGGTAGTCATGAACAGTAATAAATGGAGTTTTGGGAGCGATTTTAAATCATTGTTTGCATCAGACAAATTAAATGGTAATCCTGAAGTATTAATGTATAGGACCTATGATGCAGCATTGAGTATAACTCATTGCATCGGTTCTTATTCTAATGGAACTGAAACTGTTGGTGTAGATCCAAATCTGGTTCTCGCAAAATCATTTATCATGAACGATGGCAATGTTTGGGAACATTCATCAATTCCTAAGGCAGATAGTTTCTCCACTGCAAATATGGCTAAAACAAGAGATCCAAGATTTGAAGCCTCTTTTATGGATGTGCCGAATCCTGCAGCTGCAACCCTTTTGTATGGATATAAGTTTGCCTCAAGAGATGCCATCACTTTTATTGGCAAAACCTATCCTCCGGCATGGGGTAGTAACACAAACACCAGTGACGCTCCCGTTATAAGGCTGGCTGAAGTAGTATTAAACTGGATTGAGGCGAAAGCAGTTTTAGCACAGTATTTTGGCGGACCTGCAATTGCACAGGGAGACATCGATAGGTCTATTAATGCAATCAGAAACAGACCTCTTGATGCAGGTGCTATTGCAAAAGGAGTTCAAAAAACCGCTCCGCTTATGTTGGCTTCATTGCCGGACGATCCGGCACGGGATGCAGATGTTTCGCCCCTTATTTGGGAAATTCGCAGAGAAAGACGTATGGAATTTGTATTTGAAGGATTCAGATTGTTAGATATTAAACGATGGAATAAAATCAAGTATATGGATTACAGTACTAATCCGGATTATTTCCTTGGTCCCTGGGTAAATCTTCCGGTAGAATTACCTACCGCACTTTCATCCGGAACAATTGGAAAGGTAAAAGTACAAAAGGCTGATGGCACCAGAGTAACATGGAACGGAACCAATCAAAGTGATATGGTTGGTTATTGGGTAGTTGAAAATGCTGTAAACCGCAATTCCTTTACAGATCAGGTTTATATGTCCCCGGTTGGCCTTGCTCAAATTAACGACTACCAGGACAAAGGTTATACCCTTTCCCAAACAACAGGTTGGTGATTTTTAATTTGTGTTATAATTAGAGTTTGCTAAATAACTCTACAACCCTTGCTATATTTGAATTGGCATTCACAAAACAATAATCAAATGCAAGGAAACTCAGAGAAAGGCGGCAGAAAGCGTGCATCTACTCCTGGGTACGTAAGCCCCAATCAATTGGTATTGCAGGGTTTTGAGACACCCTTTGAACAAAAACTAACCAAACAAAACCGCTGGGTAAAGTTAGCCCACAGCATTCCCTGGGACAGGCTGGTGAGATACTATGATGATTTATTCCCATCAAAAGAGGGGCGGCCTCCAATCAGTGGCAGAGTCATTTTGGGTGCGGTGATCATCAAACATCTCGGTGATCTGTCCGACAGGGAAACCATCGCCCAGATTCAGGAAAACATGTTCATGCAATATTTTCTGGGTTACAGCAGCTTTACCAATGAAGAACCTTTTTCTGATACACTTTTTGTAGAAATCAGAAAACGGCTGAGCCTGGAACTTTTAGGCAAAATAAATGAAACGATTGCCTTGTATTGTATGGATATTGTTGCAGCAAGAACAGAGGAACAAAAGAAATCAGAAGATAAAAATCAACCCACCGGTTCCAAAGATGATATTGAAGCGGACAAAACAAATGAAAACCTGAGTCAGGAGGTAACAGTTGCATCCGAAAAAGAATTACCACAGGGAAATAACTTGCCACCGGCTCAAAGGAACAAAGGCAAACTATTGGTAGATGCGACAGTAGCGCCACAGAACATTACATTTCCGACAGATTTGAAATTGCTTAATGCATCACGCAAAAAGAGTGAGGAGCTGATAGATAAATTGTTCAATCCGGCACTGCATGGCAAAACCAAGGCACGGACATACAGGGAGGTAGCCCGCAAATTGTTTTTGAATTCTGCTAAAAAGAAAAGAAAAACAGCCAGGGAAATCTATAAAGCCAATGGGCAACAGTTGAGGTTTTTAAAAAGAAACCTGGGTCATATTGATGTGCTGTTGTCAGCTTATGCAACGTTTCCTTTGAACGCCAAAGACCAGAAATATCTGATGGTACTTCACACCGTATATGACCAGCAGGAAGAAATGCACCGCACGCACAGCCACAGTATGGAGCATCGCATCGTCAACATACATCAGCCCCATGTGCGCCCGATAGTGCGGGGAAAAGAGAGTGCCAAAACAGAATTTGGAAGCAAGATACAAGTATCATTAACAGGAGGCTTTGCTTTTATAGACCATCAATCATGGGAAGCCTTCAATGAGGGAACGTATTTGATTGATACCATTGAAAAGTATAAATCCAGGTTTGGACATTATCCGGAAGAAGTACTTGCCGATCAAATTTATTGCAGCCGTGAAAACCGTAAACAGCTCAGGCTGCTGGATATAAAATTGATTGCCAAACCGCTCGGGCGTCCATCGGCGCTGGCAGTGCAAAATCACATAAGGCCGGGCGAGCGCAATGCAATTGAAGGAAAATTTGGCCAGGGTAAAACGGCATACGGGTTGAATAAGATACGGGCCAGATTATCCGATACCAGTACTTCATGGATTGCTGCGATAGCATTAGTGCTAAACCTCGTTAAATTAGCGGGGCAGGCACTTGTACGCCTGATAGATTTAAAAAGAAATCAAATTGTAAATTCAGGAAGGTACTTTGTGACACTATTTTGCAATAGGATGGGGAGGTTGAGTTATTGAGCAAACTCTAATTAGACCTAACCCGTACAGAAATGTGCGGGTTTTTTTTGATCTGTTATTACGAAGAAACTTTGTTTTCTTTTGATTTGATTGGATATGAATACCCGGTCGTTTTTTAGTTGATTGCAAATTCTTTTTCACTTTTTTTGCAGGTTTTGCGGTTTTTAACATATTACCTCGTTATATTTGAAGTACGATCTTGCCAAATATGCAAAAAATTGACCGCCACGACTTCATCATCCACCAGGTAAATCTGCATAACAAAGTTTTGCTGAACGACCTTACCGAGCAGTTGCATGTGAGCAATGATACCATTCGCAGAGATTTACAAGAGTTGTCGGACACAGGAAAAGTTATCAAAATCCATGGCGGAGCCATTTCGCTTTCTTTTCAAAATGGCAGCAGATCCGGCAAAGATGTTTACGCATATACGCAGAAGAAATTAATTGCAAAGAAGGCGGTTGGCCTCGTGCAGGAGAACATGTTTGTAATATCCGGTGGAGGGACAACGGTTATAGAGATGGCAAAAGAATTGCCGGAAGGCTTGACCGCCACTTTTATTTCAGGGAGCCTTCCGGTACTGATTGAATATTGCAAACATCCATTGCTCGATGTAATAGCCATCGGAGACAAGGTGAATAAAACATCAAGAATCACTGTAGGCCCGGAAGCCATTTCCAAAATAAAGGAATTGAAAGCGGATATATGTTTTATGGGAATTAATGCCATCAGTGTAGAAGATGGAATTTCAGAACTGGATTGGGAAATAGTTCAGGTGAAGAAAGCCATGATAGAGGCTTCGCGGAAACTGGTTTGCCTGACGATATCAGAAAAGATAAATTCAAGGCAACCCATTACCATTTGCGGAGTGGATAAGATTGATGTACTGATTACCGAGTTGTCACCGGATGACCCTTTACTTCAACCTTATGTGAGAGCTGGCATCACAGTATTATAAACAAAACTTTTTATGCAAAAGCAGCGAATGAACAGAAAACTGTTGTCTTTAAGAAAATCAAAATCGACTTTATAATAAATATCCATTCACTTTTAAAAAATCAAAATGAGAAAATTTGTTACAGCTTTATTTGTATTGTTTTTAATACAGGTGAGCTACGGCACTTTTGCCCAACAAAGAACCGTTACAGGAACGGTATTGTCTTCCGACGGAACCCCTGTGGACGGAGCATCAATCCTTATTAAAGGGAAGACCACAGGGACGAAATCCTCACCCGATGGCAGGTTTACCATTAGTGCAAGCCCTGGTGATGTATTGCTGATCAGTTCCGTAGGTTACCTGACAAGGGAGTTCAAAGTCGGGAATTCAACTTCTGTTACAATCACTGTTCAAAAAGGAAGTGGCCAGGAATTAACAGGAGTTGTGGTGACAGCCCTGGGTATCAAAAAAGAACAAAGATCACTCGGTTATTCTGTCACGGAATTGAATTCTAATGAACTGATGAAAAATAAAAATGTGAATGTTATTAATTCTCTGGCCGGTAAAGTACCCGGAGTTAATATCACTCAGTTTAGTGGTGCTGCCGGTGCAGGAGCTTCCATTACGATCCGTGGTGGAACCTCAACATCAGAAACCAGGCAAAACCAGCCTTTAATCGTAGTTGATGGGATTATTTATGATAATTCAACAACAGTTACAGGCAATACGGGTACTGATGGTTTGTCGCGCAGTAACACAACTTATTCAGATCGTATCATGGATATCAATCCCGAGGATATTGAATCGCTGACTGTTTTGAAAGGTGCCGCTGCCGCAGCTTTGTATGGTTCCCGTGCTGCTGACGGTGTAGTTCTTATTACCACTAAGAAGGGTGAAGAGGGTAGAGTGCGCGTGGATTTCAATAGCAAGATAAGCACCTCATGGGCAAATAAATTGCCTGAGGTGCAAACTGAGTTTGGCCCTGGTGTATATTCAACCAACGGAGTATTAAGCACAGACGGTGTTTATAGTTCATGGGGGCCAAAAATTCCTGCTGACAGTACGATCTATGATAATATTGGAAATTTCTTCCGCCACGGGGTTATTTATGATAATAATGTGAATGTATCCGGCGGTTCAAAAAATGGTTCTTTTTATTTGTCAGGTTCTAATTTTAAACAAACAGGTATTGTTCCTGGTACGGATTATGACAAGACAACTTTTCGTTTTAACGGAGAACAGAAATACGGAAACCTCACAATTAACGCAAATACAGCTTATTCAGTTGCCAATACCAATAGAACATTGACGACTGCTGGTTTATGGGCAGGACTTGGATATAGCGGGGTTGGAAGTATGCAGGCATTGTATGGCTGGCCTACCACATACAATATCAAAAATTACATAAATCCTGACGGATCCCAGCATCGTATCTATGCAGGCACACTTCTTTTGGAAGACGATAGAGACAATCCTTACTGGATCATCAATGAGGATAATTTAACATCCAAAACCGATCGGTTTACCGGCGGCGTCAATGCCAATTATAAAGTCACAAATTGGTGGGACGTTACTGCGCGCTTAGGTTATGATCAATATACAACTAACGATTATACCTATATTGCTCCGGGATCTGCCCTGGCTCCTTTATTTCAGAATGGACGCCTTAGCAAGGATATGGTGAATTATACGTATATCACAACCACTGTGATGACCAATTTTCATAAAACCATTGGCGATTTTGATGCCCATCTGTTGTTAGGAACTACCTCTGAAGACTTTAATACAAAAAATCAAAACCTTTGGGGATACGCATTTAGTACACCAGGTACGATCAGCTTTAACAATATGGAAAATACCAATAAATTCTTTACCGATGCAACTACGAGGAGACGACTCGTAGGGGCTTATGGTGAAGTGGGGGCGTCATATAAAAGCATGGTATATTTGACTGCAACCGGTCGTAACGACTGGTCATCAACATTGCCTCAGCAAAACTGGTCTTATTTTTATCCTTCGGTCAGCGGTTCTTTCATCTTTACCCAATTGCTGCCTGCAAGCAATATCCTTACATTCGGGAAGTTGCGTGCAAGCTGGGCAAGAGTTGGAAAGGATGCTAATCCTTATGCAACCAACACATACGAAAATCCTCCGATTACCATTGGTAATTTTATGGGGGTTGGTAATCAGTACTATTCAGGTAATCCAAATTTGATTCCTGAAATTCAAACTTCATGGGAAGTGGGTGGAACATTCAGATTTTTAAATGATCGTTTGGGTTTGGATTATACGTACTATCACAATGAAACCAAAAATCAAATTGCACAACCACGTTTGGCGCAATCCGGCGGGTTCATTTTCAGTGCACTTAATTCAGGTTCTGTTATTAATAATGGAATGGAAGTGGCTATTAATGGTAAAATAGTTTCTCAAAAAGATTTCACATGGGATGCAACGCTGAATTTTTCATACAACAGAGGCAGGTTAGGTGCTTTCCTCCCTGGCGTAGCTTATTTTTACCCGACCGATGCTCAGTTTGGTACCATCAAATCAGCATCTATTCCAAACGGCGGCTATTTCCTGGGGATGACGGGCCAGTCTTATCTGCATGCTAACGATGCCAACGGGAAAGAAATACCCAACGGGCCTTACCAGATTGACCCAACTACCGGATTATACAAAATGAATACCGCAGTTCTGGTTGTAGGTAACCGTGAACCCGATTATATCGGTGGTTTTGTAAATACCTTGAGATATAAAAATTTAACCCTGAACTTCCTTCTGGATATAAGAATTGGGGGGGATGTATTCAACGGTACTGAATATGCAATGGTGATAAATGGCCTGAGCAAACAAACACTTTTGAACGACCGCCAATCGGTAACTATAACCGGGGTTAACAGTGGATCAGGTACTGATACCACGATCACTTACAATGCGAATCAATCTTATACCATTGGCAGTACTACCTATTCCGGTACAAATATGATTCAAAGATATTGGTCAAATTATGCAGCCAATTCATATAACTTCATTACCTCAGTCAACTGGCTGAAACTTCGCTCGGTATCTTTAACTTATGACTTCTCCAATGTATTGAAGAATCAGAAAGTTATTAAGGGGCTTACTGCAACAGTAGTGGGAACCAATTTATTGACCTTGACTAATTATAAAGGAATGGATCCCGAAGTAAGTGCCGCCGGAGGAACAGGAGGTTCCGGTTCTACAGGTATTGACTATCTCGGTGTACCGGCAGTGGCCAGTTTCTCATTCGGAGTAAATGTTAAGTTTTAAACGCTAAAACCAAAATCATGAAAGAAACAAAATATATTCTTATAGGGTGCATTCTCCTGGTGAGTTTCGCCTCATGTAAAAAGTGGTTGGATGTCAACACCGACCCTGATAATCCAAACAATCAAAGTGTTTTATTAGAAAACCGGGTCCCGTGGATCCAACACTTTTACCAGTACACGGCTGGGGTAACCAATTATCGAACCGCACTTCAGGCAGGGGTTTATTATAGCAATACCGGTGCCGGTAATAGCTTCAGTACCACATGGCAATGTTCAAGTGCCAATTCAACTACACCATATCAAACCTGGTTTGTGGAAGTTTCTTCCAACGTGGTTGATTTGTATAATTCTGCCGAAAAGAAGGGAGCCTATCACTATATGGCAGTTGCAGATGTTTTTAATGCATTGGGTTATATGGAAATGCTGGACCTATATGGTGAAATGCCTTACACAGAGGCAGGAACGGGAAATCCCAGTCCTAAACCTGATGATGGCAAGACCATTTATAACGGTTGTATGGCTCACTTAAATGAGGCCATCAGCCTGTTCAATAAACCACAGGAAGCAGGGGCTCCATCACTGGCCTCCGGCGATTTGTGGAATGGCGGAGACGTAAGCAAATGGATCAAATTATGCTGGGGGTTGAAAGCTCGTTATATGCTTAAACTCTCAAAAAAAGCAGATTTGTTTAATGCTGATTCTGTTCTGTATTGTTTATCACAAGGTCCACAATCCAATGCGGATAATACAGTTGGGCCGGGTTTTAACAACAGTACTGTTACAGACTACCTTTATGGTGATCCTGTGGTAACAAATGGCAACTTTGATTATGCGGCTTATGGAAATTCGATCCGAATTTCTCAATACTATTACAACCTGCTGACCGATATGAACGGCTCAGGTGTGGTTGATCCTCGTATGTCTAAAATTGTACCTGCTTCTATGGTCAATGTCCGGTTAAATGGTTCAGGTCAGGTAGATTCTTATGACTGGAAGCGGTCTGTCGGTGTAGATTCTTACGGCGCAGCAACGCGGTTGCTAAAGGGGGGAGGTACTTCCATTCAGACGGCAAGTTATGCTGCTACACCGCAGAAGATTGTATATAATATTACAGATGCTACCGATCATGCAAATTTTGTGGATTCCCTGGTAAAAATGGGTAAGATTCCCGGCCAGGATTATGCAGATAGTGGTACTTATGTAAGAGTAATTTACCCTGCCGGATCAATCTTTATCAATAGTTCAAACTATATATATGCCGGAGATACTGCTTACGTTAACATGCGGAGTAGTGCAATTGCTACATCAGGCAATCCTGCTCAGCCTGCCAATGATGTAAACTGGTACCCTACCAAAGATGCTTATTCTGCAGGAGTGATTGGTTCTACAGGATCTTTCCAGGTTCGTCCCGTTTCCGACCAGGAAATACTCACCTATCATGAAATGTGTTTTATCAAAGCAGAAGTGGAACTGAGAAAAGGGGATGCTGCAGATGCTTATACCGCCTATCTCGCAGGCATCAGGGCACATTTTGATTTAATGCAAGCCAAGCTTGCAGAATGGCAGGGGGCCGGGTTTGACAAAAATGCTGCGGGTGTTGTTGTTCCGGATATGCAACCTATGAATCCTGCTGATATTACCGCTTATCTTGCCAGTGGTGCAGTTGCGCAAAGCGCTGGCTCTTTGACGATGGCAGATATCATGCTGCAAAAATATATTGCAATGGGGTGTAGTCTCGAAAACTGGAATGATATGCGCCGGTTCGATTTCAGTGCCGGTGATATTGGTGGTTTTGGTGTTGTTTATCCCGGGTATCAGAGAGGTCCGTTATTTACCGGTTCAGCCCAGCTTACCGGTGGCGCCCCCAATGATCCCAGGTACTGGATGCGCCGTTGGATGTTACCTCCAACTTATGAACTCAATTACAACTCGATCCATACTCTCGCATTAAACCCTCATGCCGCAGATCCAAATATCTGGAGTATGCCGGTTTGGTGGGATTGTGCAACGGATGATCAATATTATGGTTATCTGAAGTAAAATAAGCCATTGAAAGTTTTCAGTTTTAAAAATTTTCAATCAGTGGTTTATTAATTTGATGATTTTAATTACGTGTCATTATTTTAAAAAGCCCGGGTATTTTGCCCGGGTTTTTTTCATTTATTCTTCTTTTGCATGAGATCAATACCTTTGCCCGAGAATTGATTTGAAACCGCTTTTCCTTTTAAATTATTGAAAAAGTAAACCACAATCCGGTTAATTAATGGGAAGAGATTAAATTTCCTTCCCTGCAATTTCTGCCGGTGCCTGAACAAATCATATTTTAGAAAGAGGCTGGTTTCAATTGATTTCAAACCTCTGAATTAAAGAAAAAACAAATAATATGTCAAACACAATGACTGGAAACCTGGATGGTACAACGACTATGATTACCCTGAAAGGGAAACCTGTGCATACAGTGGGAAAATTGCCCGCGACAGGAACACAATTAAAAGATTTTACCCTGACAACCCTTTCACTGGAAGAAAAAACACTGAATGATTTCAAAGGAACTTTTCTGGTACTTAATATTTTTCCGAGTATCAATACACCGGTGTGTGCTGCTTCGGTCAGGGAATTCAACAAGGCTGCCGCCGGGATGAAGAATACAAAAGTGCTTTGCATATCAAAAGACCTTCCCTTCGCCCAGAAGCAATTTTGTGGCGCTGAAGGAATTGAGAATGTAGAGATGCTCTCAGACTTCAGAAATGATTTCGGACATGAGTTTGGAGTGCAAATGGCGGATGGCCCGTTGAAAGGATTGCTGAGCCGTGCGGTCATCGTAACCGATCCTCAGAGAAAAATTATTTATGAACAACAGGTTCCTGAAATTGGCCAGGAGCCTGATTATGCAGCCGCTTTAGCAGCGCTGAAAAACTGAAAAAGATAATCATCGTTTCTTTTAGAAGCCTCCCTTTGACTTTTAAACCGGAAGGGGGAGAAACAGGTTTGTTTAGTATCATTATAAACAAAATGCATAAGAAAAAATAATTGCGTCTGAAGGCGGTAAATTTTTATTCTTCAAATTTCGTCAGCTAAGGCAAACGATAATGTGAGGAAGATCTGTTGCCATTGGAGTTTCTCATCTCCCGGCTAAAATTGAAAAGAGAAATTGTGATGTGATGTAAGCTGTTCATTCATGCTCACTTCAGCTATCTGTTAGCATTTGCTTGAAATATCCATTGCCATTGGCTTCAGCCAACGGACCAAAAATTATTTGTTTTATCTGCTTCAGCTTCATTATCTCTTTTGAATGACTGACTTTTATTATGCCGCATTCCCGAAAAACAAATACGCAAGAAATATGGCCGTAACGATGGCCACCAAATCGGCCATCAACATGGCTCCGATCGAATAACGAATATTCTTGACTGATACAGCTCCGTAATAAACCGCCACTACATAGAACGTAGTATCTGATGATCCCTGAAGAACAGATGACAAACTTCCCGCAAAAGAATTACTTCCATAGGTTGTCATGGTATCTATCATCATCCCGCGGGCAGCACTGCCACTGAGCGGACGTATAAGCGCCGTTGGCAACCCCGGAACAAAGCGGGTATCAACCCCGATCATGACAAAGAAGTTTCTCATGCCGTCAATGATAAATTCAAAAACGCCGCTTGTGCGAAGCAGGCTGATGGCCACCAACATGCCGACCAGATAAGGAATTATTTTTACAGCAATTTCAAATCCGCCTTTGGCGCCTTCAATAAACGAACCGAAAATATCTATTTTCTTATAGACTCCTCCGAGGATAATGATGAAGAAAATAAACAGAATAAGTCCGTTACTCAGGATGCCTGAAAATGTCTGCACTCCTTCAGTAGAAAGATGTTTCAGATAAACGACAAGCAATGCAATGGCTGAAGAAATACCCAGCAGCCAAAGTAAAATGGCAGGTTGAAGGATATTGATCCGTTGTTTGAAAGAAACGATCAACAGCGCTGCAAGCGTGGAAGCAAAGGTGGCTATCATGCACGGAATAAAAATATCGGTCGGGTCAGTAGCATGCAGGGAAGCGCGGATGGCAATAATGCTCACAGGTATTAATGTCAGCCCGGATGCATGCAGGCACAGAAACATGATTTGAGAATTGCTCGCAGTTTCTTTATGCGGGTTCAGTTCCTGAAGGCTTTCCATCGCTTTCAATCCAAAAGGCGTGGCCGCATTATCAAGCCCCAGCAAATTGGCCGAAAAGTTCATCACCATGTGGCCCATGGCAGGATGGCCTTTGGGCAGTTCCGGAAAAAGTTTTGAAAAGAAAGGTGCAATTATTCGCGAGAGCAGATTAATACCCCCGGCTTTTTCTGCAATACTCATAAAGCCCATAAACAGAGCCATGATTCCAATCAGATTAATAGATATATCGACAGCAGTTTTTGAAGTACCGATCACACCGTCTGCCGATTGTTTGTAATAGGCAATGTATTGGCCTGAGCTGTCTTTGGTATAAACCGTTGTGCCATCCACATATTGCTTATTGCTTTGAATCGTTTTGAGAATAATGGGTTCAAGGCTTGCCGTATCCAAAGTCCGTGTTTGTGAAGTATCACCGGCACTTCCTGATACCATTCTGCTGAAAATATTGGTGTTGTTTTTGGTAAAAACTGCCTGAAAAGTGGCAGCGAGGATAGCAACGATAAAAAAAGCTGCCCAGATTCTGCTTAACGCCATAAACTGATTTAAAAGAAACTAAGGTAGCTAAAAACAGTTTTGAATTTTTGTTTAAAGTGATTTATTCATTTTTCTTATAGAATTCCTTTGGATAACTTATTGTAATTTGTGCGCTATTTGAGAAATAAAATTTCGTGTATGGGGAAGAAGACCCGTGAAAAGATGGGGAGATATGTAAATGGCGTTGTTGATATTACAAAATCAGGTATGGGATATGTAATCGTGGAAGGCAGGAGTGAAGATGTCCTGATCCGCCCCAATGACCTGAATAAAGCAATGAACGGAGATACTGTAAGGGTGAGGCTGAAAGATAAAAATGGAAGCAAGCGTACAGAAGGTGTGGTCACTGAAATACTGACCAGAAAGCAAAGTGAATTTATCGGCAAAATAGAATTGAGCGATCATTTTGCATTCTTTGTTCCGGCTTCAAACCAGACGATTCCTGATTTTTATATCAGTGGAGAAAATCTGAATGGCGCCAAAGACAATGATCAGGTTATTGTTCAATTAATCGGGTGGGGAAAAGGTGAAAGAAAACCCGAAGGCAAAGTGCTGTCCGTTCTCGACATAAAAAATTTGAATGATCTCGCCATGAAAGAGATCATTGTTCAAAATGGTTTCAGTATCAATTTTCCCAAAGAAGTCCTGGATTCGGCAGATGTCCTCGATCCTGCGATAACTTCAGCAGAACTTTCAAGGAGGCGTGATTTCAGAGATGTGCTGACCATTACCATTGATCCGGTGGATGCCAAAGATTTTGACGATGCCCTTTCTTTTAAAAAATTAGACAACGGGGATTTTGAAATAGGTGTTCATATTGCCGATGTAAGTCATTTTCTGAAAGAAGGTTCTGCTCTCGATGCGGAAGCTTATAAAAGAGCTACCAGCGTTTATCTTCCCGACCGGGTGGTGCCGATGTTGCCCGAAAAGATTTCAAACGAACTTTGCAGTCTGAGGCCATTTGAAGAGAAATATTGTTTCTCCGCGGTATTCGTCATTTCTGAAAAATATAAAATTAAAGACTCCTGGTTTGGCAAAACCGTTATCAAAAGCGATCACCGGTTTAATTATGATGAAGTCCAGAAAACGATTGAAACCGGTGAAGGGATTTATAAGGATGAAATTATCCAGTTAAATACGATTGCTAAAAATTTCAGAAGGGAAAGATTTAGAAAAGGGGCGATTAATTTCTCAAGTATCGAGGTCAGGTTTTTGTTGGATGCAGAAGGGAGGCCGCGTGGAATTATTTTGAAAGAAAGTAAGGAAGCTCATCAGTTAATCGAAGAATTTATGCTGGTAGCCAACAGGGAAGTTGCCGGTTATGTCAGTAACCAAAAGGTAAAGGACCCCATCCCTTTTCCATACCGGGTGCATGATATACCGGATGAAGAAAAACTGAAACCATTTGTTGCTTTTGCAAAAAAATTCGGTTACCATTTTGATATGCGCGACGAGAGAGCAGTGGCCCGGTCGTTCAATCAGATGTTGGAAGATGTAAAAGGGAAACCCGAACAGCATGTACTTGAACAATTGGGGATCCGCACAATGGCAAAGGCAGAATACAGAACTAAAAATATAGGTCACTATGGACTTGGGTTCAGGAATTATTGTCATTTTACTTCTCCGATTCGCCGGTATCCGGATGTGATGGTACACCGGATTCTGGAACAGGTATTGAGTAATAAAATATCGCCGGATGAAAAAATGGACGACAAATGTAAACATTGCAGTGAGCAGGAGAGGGCAGCGATGGAGGCCGAGCGTGCAGCAAATAAGTATGAACAGGTTTTGTATATGAGCGATAAACTCGGACAGGAACTGGAAGGCGTAATCAGCGGAGTGGCATCTTTTGGTTTTTGGGTGGAAACAGTAAATGAAAAATGTGAAGGGCTGGTTAGTGTAAAAGATCTTTCCGATTATGATGATTTCCGCCATGATGAAACCGATTATTCATTGGTGGGTATCCGTACAGGAAGAAAGTTCCGGATGGGAGATTCAGTAAAAGTGATTCTCACTGCGGCCAATATCGAAAAAAGGCAGTTGGATTTTGAATGGGTTCCGGTAAACCAGTCTATAAAAAAGCGTGTTGCTTATCACCCGAAAAAAGTAAAGAAATAATTAAGAAGAAGAAATGAATAACGTTTTAACGGAGTTTGCAGGGCTTTATGAAAAGTTTGAATCTCAATTTAACAACAGGCATTTTCCCGAAAAACCAGAAAAGCTTTATGATGCAGCAGAACATTATCTTTCACTGAGAGGCAAACGCATCCGCCCGGTTTTGTGCCTGATGGGCAATGAACTTTTTGCTCCTTTGAAACAAGATGCTTTTTTTGCCGCCAATGCCATAGAACTCTTCCACAACTTTACACTCGTGCATGATGATATTATGGATCATGCTGTTTTGCGCAGGGGCCATCAAACCGTGCACAAGCTTTATGGAGAATCGACTGCACTCCTGGCAGGAGATGTCATGTTGATTCAGGCATATGATTATTTAAGTAAAATCAATACAACTCATCTTCCGAAAGTGTTGTCATTATTTGCGGATGCAGCAAAGAAAGTTTGCGAAGGGCAGCAACTCGATATGGAATTTGAAAACCGCGACCATGTCTCCCTGGATGATTATGTAAATATGATCAGTTTGAAAACTTCGGTATTGCTTGCTGCAAGCCTGAGGATCGGAAGTGTATTGGGAGGAGCTGGCCCTGCCAACCAGGAAAATCTATATTCATTCGGGAAAAATCTTGGAATTGCATTTCAGATTCAGGATGATTATCTGGATGCATTTGGCAATGCCGAAAAATTCGGAAAGAAGCATGGCGGAGATATCATGTCCAATAAAAAAACATTTCTGCACCTGCGTGCGATGAATGTATTGGAAGACGGGAAAAAAGTGGAATATGCAAAACTTTTGCAGGGAAATGATGAGACCAAAATCGAACCCATTATCCGTATTTACAGATCGTGTGGTGTGGATGAATGGGCGAAAAAACTGAAACAAAAATATTTTGATCTTGCACTAAAGCACCTCGAAGAAGTGGCGGTGGTAAGTGTAAGAAAAAACAGCCTCATACATCTTGCAGAATCCCTGATGGAAAGGCAATCCTGATTGTTGTTCTTTAAAAATAACTTCCATGAAATACGTATTTAAATTCTTTGTGGCAGTCTTTTTTATCCTGAACTTTAGTAATTCACATGCCCAAAGAAAGAAGTTGCGGGTTATAGCTTATTATGCCGGGCCAGCGCAAAGAATCGATAGTTTTGAAATCGGAAAACTCACAGATCTTATTTATTGTTTTGGCCATTTGAAAGGAGATAGTTTTAATATTCTCAGGCCATTGGGCTACGAAACTATTCAAAAGATGGTGGGCTGGAAACAGAAAAATCCCGGATTGAAAGTGATTTTGAGTTTAGGAGGTTGGGGAGGATGCCAGACCTGTTCCGAAGTATTTTCAACACAGGACGGAAGGTCAGGTTTTGCACATTCTGTAAAGGATGTTTTGACCGAAACCAGCGCAGATGGAATCGATTTGGATTGGGAATATCCTGTCATAGAAGGTTTCCCGGGACATAGCCACAAACCTGAAGACAAAGAAAATTTCACGTCACTTCTGAAAACACTTAGAGATTCACTCGGAAAAAAACATTTGATCACCTTTGCAGCCGGCGGTTTTCAGAAATATCTCGATTCGGCCATCGATTGGAAACATGTGGTGAAGTATGTGAACTATATCAACCTGATGACCTATGATTTGGTGAGCGGGTATTCTACTATAACCGGCCACCACACAGCATTGTACTCTGCCAATCCTCAAATGGAAAGTACTGACAGAGCTGTTGAATTTTTACTGAAGGCCGGTGTGCCTTCCCGTAAAATCGTTATCGGCGCTGCCTTTTATGGAAGGATATGGGCAAACGTGCCGGATACCAATCATGGTTTGTATCAACCGGGTACTTTTCAACGTATGATTGGCTTTTCGCAAATAGATTCTTTATTCAAAACAAATTCCGGATACACACAATATTGGGATCCTGTTGTGAAAGCACCCTATGCCTACAACCCCGCAGAAAAATTATTTATGACTTATGATGACAGAAGGTCTATGGAGATCAAGACAGAATATGCTATCAAAAAGAAGTTGGCTGGTATCATGTTCTGGCAATTGGGCAATGATGACGAACGGGGCGGATTGCTCGATGCAATTTGGAAAGTGAAGGAAGGAATGGTGAAACCAAAATAAATTTCGAAGCAGAATAAAATCAATCATACTTTTTTAAAGAGCTATTCAGGAATATAGTAGCTGAAATCAGAACTGGTAATAGAAGTCCCTGGTAAGGTTGATCTTTTGAGAATCAAAATAATTGTCAGGATTCCCTAACATCAGGAATCGAAATCCCGGATGGAGATTGCAATTCTTTATAGACGAAACAGGGACTACTATTTCAGAATTTTTTGTTATTCCCAATCATAGGAAATATTCAATTTGATATCCGGATGGATGCTTTTTGCTACCGGGCAATTGGTGCCGGTTCTTTCGAGGATAATCTGTGTTTTTTCTTCCTTTTGTTTTGGAAGTTTGACAGCCACATCAATGCCTGAAACCCTTCTTGGATCCGAAGCCATGTGCTTGGTGACACCGGCTTTGGCGCCATCGATATTTACTCCCATATCATTTGCTTTGATTCCCATGGTGGTCAGCATGCAGGTAGCCAATGCCACACATAAAGAATCGGTGGGAGAGAAGCGTTCTCCTTTTCCGTGATTGTCTGTTGGGGCATCAGTTTCAAATTTGCTTCCGCTCTGTAAATGGATTGCATCACATCTTAAGTTTCCTTTGTATTCTATTTGTGCTGTCATTATGTAATTTTTGTAAATTTACATTTACAATATCAAATCTCAATAATGCGCAACCTCGTACCTCTCATTCTTTTTCTGATAGTACCTTATTTTTCTTTTGCCCAAAATTCCCGAAAGGAAAGGCAGGAAAAAAGACGTGAACATATTAACCAGTTAATCCGGCAGGATGAAGAAGGTGTCATTGCCTATAGAAAAAGTTTTGCTTTCGGGATCCGGCTTACCAACGACGGTTATGGAATTTCATTTGAAAAAGGAGTTGCGAGTTCTGTGAAAAGAACTACCCTTTATCAGTTGACCCTTACGGAACGAAAAGATCATAAAGAACAAAAACTGGGAAGCAAATATCCCTATTCAACTCCTCTCGTATATGGAAAAATCAACTTTTTCTATCCGGTCAGGCTGGGTGTGCAGGAGCAGTTTTTACTGGGCAATAAATCGAATAAAAATGGAGTGTCTGTAACGGGAAATGTGGGCGGAGGCTTTGTGGCCGGCCTTTTGCGGCCTTATTATGTGCAGGTGGAAAGCGGGAACAGCATACAATATGTAAAGTATAATTCTGCGGACAGTTTTGATTTCATCAACAATCCAATTGGCGGGCCGTCACTCGGCAAGGGATGGAGCGATATGAAAGTTACACCAGGAATATATACGAAGGCAGCCATGAGATTTGATTACGGAAGGTTCAATGAAGTGATTGCTGCACTCGAAGTAGGAATTACCGCGGAATATTATACAAAGGGTATCCCGATTATGCTTTATAACAAGGAACGAAAATTTTTCTTCGGCTCCTATGTTTCTATTTTATTTGGCAAAAGAAAATAGAGCAGCCAGATGAAAATGATAAAACTGATTTTTCTTTTCCTGATTATTTCCGGGTATTCTTATTCTCAAAGTGCACCTGCATTCTGGAATGATATTGCCTCCTTTAAGGAAAGCGATTCCTCTCATTTTCCACCCAAAGATGCTGTTCTTTTTGTCGGAAGTTCTTCCATTCGTTTCTGGACAACCATTCAACAGGATTTTTCAAATGATTCCATCATCAACCGGGGATTTGGTGGTTCCACTCTTCCGGATGTGACAAGGTATTTTTATGACATTATATTTCCCTATTCGCCCCAAAAAATATTTGTGTATTGCGGTGAAAATGATTTGGCCGCCCCTTATTATGCTTCTGCAAAAGAGGTTTTAAAGCGTTTTGAAACCTTGTTTTGCATGATGAGAACAAATTTTCCGAAGGCAACCATTAGTTTCATCAGCATCAAGCCAAGCCCTTCCAGAAAATCCATTCAACCTGAAATTATAAAAGCCAATTTCCTCGTGCGCCAATTTTTAAAAGATAAAAAGAATACCCATTTTATCGATGTGTATAAATTTATGGCAGATAAAAATGGCAATATCAGGGGTGATATTTTCAGGCCTGATGAACTGCACATGAACAGGAAAGGTTATGAAATCTGGATCAGAGAAGTAAAACCTTATCTAAACAATTGAATTAAGCAATAACTTATGAGGATTCTTTTATTATCCTTTCTTTTTTTCAGCGCTAACAGTCATGCACAAACGAATTGGAAAAATATTGATTCGCATTACGGTGAATTGCCTTCATCATTCCATGTGTATGAATCAAAAGATTCGGTCAATGGCAAACCCAACATCATGTATTATGCCATTGCAAGCCTAAACAGCCCTGATCTTATTTTTACATCGGATACTACCCTGAACCGAAGACTGACACCCGCACAATATTTAAAAAAAAATGACAGTGCTTTGCTGGTAGTCAATGCAGGTTTTTTTTCGTTTGCTACAAATCGCAATTTAAATACTGTGGTTCTGGATGGAAAACTGGTGGCAATAAACGAGCAAAGCATCAGAGAACATGGCGCTGACAGCAATAAATATTTTCACTCCTTTTTCGGTACATTCGGAATTATGAAAAATAACCGTCCGGATATTGCATGGACTTTTTCGGATTCTTCTGCCGGCATTTTGTATGCTGCACAGAAACCGGTTCCCTTTATTGTTTCTGACCGGGCTGCGTTCACAAGAAAAGATTTGATGAAGATCCATCACGCACGTTTTAAAAAGTGGAAAGTTGAAACAGCAGTAGGTGGCGGGCCGGTACTGGTTCAAAACGGCGAGGTTAGGGTAACAAACAATGAGGAAAGAAAATTTTATGGTAAGGCAATTTATGACCGGCATCCGAGAACGGCTATCGGGTACACGAAAAATAATGAGATTGTGATTTTTGTTTGTGAAGGGCGAAGCGATTCCGCAGCGGGGTTGACATTGCCTCAGATGGCTAAGATTTTAAAAGATATCGGTTGCGTGGAAGCGTTGAACCTGGATGGCGGAGGAAGTACCTGCATGCTTGTTAACGGATTGCCCGTGAATACACCATCTTCAAAAGGAATTGAAAGAGCGGTTCCATCTGTTTTTATGATTAAGCAAAAATGAAATTGGGATCTGGTGATAAATGAGAAATTGGCAGATTGAAATGTAATCTGATCTTCCGTATTTTCTAATGAGCCTTATTATTAAGAAGTTTTTCAAATTATTGATATCTGCAAAAAAACTTCCATCCTGGCCGGGATGGAAGTTTAGCTTGTTGAGGCACGTTGAATCAGTAGGGTTTTTCAAGGGATCAACAACGGAAGATTCTGGTTTGGTATTTCAAAGCGGATGATCATTTCACCCAATCAGCAATAAATATGTTGATGTCGTGGGTGTTTTTATTATTTCTTGTGCTGCTGAATATAATTTGTTTTCCATCCTGACTGAACATCGGAAACGCATCAAATACATTATCCTGGCTTATTTTTTCCAGCCCGTTTCCCTTAAGGTCTGTCAGATACATATTGAACGGGAATCCCTTGGGATATTCAAAGTCGCTGCAGAAAATAATATGTTTGCCATCCGGTGTGAAGTTGGGAGCCCAGTTAGCTTTATCGAGAAAGGTAACCTGATGGGCATTGCTTCCGTCGGCATTGGCAATCCAAACTTCCATATTTGTTGGCGCTACCAAACCCTTTGAAAGGAGATCTTTATAATCGGTAATTTCTTCTTTTGTTTTGGGACGGCTTGTTCGCCAAACGATTTTCTTGCCATCGGGACTGAACCAGGCGCCACCGTCATATCCGAGTGTATTGGTAATTTGCTTTACATCACTTCCATCCAGATTCATTGTGTAGAGATCTAAGTCACCGTTACGTATAGACGTAAATACGATTTTGTCTCCTTTGGGTGAAATGGTGGCTTCGGCATCATAACCCGGAGTGTTTGTAAGTTGCCTGATGATATGGCCGCTGGTATCTGCTTCAAAAATATCGTAGCTATCGTAAATAGGCCACAGATAACGTTTGCTTTTATCGGGTACCGGAGGACAATCTGTTGAACCCAGATGTGTACTTGCGTACAAAATATGTTTTCCATCCGGATAAAAATATGCGCATGTGGTTCTTCCTGTTCCGGTGCTTACCAGTTTAGGTTGAAACTCTTCACCTGGTGCAGGAATTTTACCCATCCAGATCTGGTCACACATAATCCCGTCTTTGGTATTATTTTTCTGAAAAACAATATATTTTCCATCATAGCTGAAATAAGCTTCTGCATTGGTTCCGTCAAAAGTCAGTTGCCGTACATTTTTAAAATGTTTTTCACCGGGATAGTGAATGGTATCTGAAGCTGCCAAACTCTGTCCTTTGACATTTAAACCGGGCAAAATGGTAAATAAGAAAAAAATTGGGAATAGAAATTTTATACTTCTCATCATGTTAACTTTAGAAGGTCACAAATTTAAACCAAGACTCAGGTGTAGTTTCTTTCTTAGTGTCAGTATTCTGTCATAAAATATTTCGTTCTTTGTTGTTTAAATTTGCTGCATGGGTAATCCAAAAGTTATTTTGAGCTTTTTGGTTGTGTGTCTTGCGCTATCCTGCACAAGTAATGACAAGAATAAAAAACAAACCTCATTGAAAGGAAGCAGAATTGAAATTTTGAGTAACGAAGTGGCCCAATATCCTGATTCTGCAATCCTTGTTCAGAAATTAATTGAGGCCTATCGTGAACAGGGAAATTATGACAGTGCAATTGCTGTGGCAAAACGGAGTATAGTCACAGATACATCCAATGCTTATCTGTTTAATATTTTAGCGACATTGTATTTTGAAAATACGGACACCGTCAATGCTATTCACGCTTTGCAAAAGGCGATTGAAATTTACCCTTTGCCTGAATATTATGTCGCGCTGGGCACAGTGTATGCAGAAATGAAAAATAAAGATGCACTGATGATTGCTGATTTATTATTGAAAAATCCAGGTGAAAAAAATCACGATGATGCCTATTTTATCAAGGGAATGTTTTATAACTATGCCGGCTCACCGCAAAATGCCATTAAGGAATTGGATAGTTGCCTGGATCTGAATTATACCTACATGTATGCCTATCGCGAAAAAGCCATCGCTCTTTCAGCCTTGAATAAAAATGATTTGGCTTTGAAAGCATTAAAACGCGCAGTGACACTTCAGAACAATTATGATGAAGGTTATTATTACATGGGTAAAATTTATGAGAAACTTCATCAAAATGACAGCGCAATGCAGAGTTATCAGAATGCACTTTTGTATGACAATAATTACAGTGAAGCAAAGGAAGCGCTGGATAGTTTGCAAAATATTAAATCAAAACAATAAAAATGCCCTTAGTTGCACCTTCTCTGCTTGCTTCCGATTTCCTTCATCTGGACCGCGAGTGTAAAATGCTGGATCAAAGTGAAGCTGATTATTTTCATCTTGATGTCATGGATGGCAGGTTTGTTCCGAATATCAGTTATGGATTGCCGGTTATCAAACAATTGCGGAAAACCACTAAAAAGTTTTTCGACGTACACCTCATGATTGTAGAGCCTGAAAAATATGCAGAAGCATTTAAAGACGCTGGAGCCGATGGGCTTACCGTGCATTATGAAGCCTGTGCCCACCTTCACAGAAATATCCAGCAAATACACCAATTGGGAATGAGGGCGGGCGTGGCCATCAATCCGCATACCACAGTGGATCTTCTGAAAGATGTAATTAATGATATTGATCTGGTTTTGCTGATGAGTGTGAATCCGGGTTTTGGCGGACAAAAATTTATTCCTCACAGCATTGAAAAAATCAAGGATTTGAAAGCGTTGATTCAGCGGTACAATTCAAAAGCATTGATCGAAGTCGATGGCGGGGTATCAACTGAAAATGCAAATGAAATTGTCCGGGCAGGAGCCGATGTGCTGGTAGCCGGTAGTTCGGTGTTCAATGCCCCGGATCCGGCGGACGTGATTCGTCAGTTAAAAAATGCGGGGAAATAATCTTCTTTCTTTTCTTTAAAGACTGTCTCTCATTTGTTTTAAAACAGCAGCGCTCTGCTTAACCCAATCGTTTTCTTTGGGATCCCATTTATACTTTTTCAAAATCATGTGAAGTACCATTGCATAGGCTTTTTCAGCCTGGTCGTTATTGTAGAATACATCCTTCCATTTCGGGTTCAGGCTTTCATCTTTTTGAAGACCGATTCCGCCGGTGTACCAATTAAAGGCATTGGGTAATCCAACAAACGATACCCTGTCAGCGCCGCCTCTCTTGTATCCTTCCAGATAATATTGATAAAACCTGACGAAGTCCCTGCACCTTTCTCTGATCTGATCGTCACTTTCAGGTTGTTTGGCTTTAATGGTCCATGCAAAATTTTGTTTGCTGAACGGATTGGTATTGATATCCGGCCACCAGGTGTTGGTAGCTGAATAAAAGAGATCGGAAGTCTGATCTTTTAATTTTCTTTCCAGCAGCAGGGTGTCCTTATTCAAAACTTTGATGATGTAGTTTCCTTTATCACCATTTTCGTATTGGGTAGAAATATTAACTCCGTCTCTGGTAAAAGTTGCGCGATAAGTTTCTCCTCCCGGATTTTCGAGCAATTCGCCGTTATTCATAAATACGATTCCGGGCAATATATCTTTCCCATCTTGTTTGTCAATGATGTCGCGCCCCATCGGATGATCGGCATCGCTGAGAGTCCAGTATTGATACAAAAGGGAAGCCGTGTCTTTGCGGTCGGCAGCCGTCATCATATCTGCATCTTTTTTCTTGTTTGAAGTCGTGCATTGAATCAGGAAGATCAATAGCAATAACGGTAATTTTCTCATGGGTTAAATGTAAAGTTTTTTGGTAAAGTATTTTTTATTAATTGAATTTATTGAAAAAGCGATTCTCTTATTATCATTTATTTTGAGATCATAATTCCTTAAGCCACTACAATTTTCCGTTCTTTGCAAAAATTATCAATTTCAGTCATGGGATATACAGTGGCAATTACCGGGAGGCCAAATGTGGGGAAGAGTACATTCTTCAACAGAATGATTGGGGAGAGAAAAGCCATTGTGGACAACATCAGTGGCGTGACACGCGACCGCCAATACGGAACAGCGGATTGGGCCGGTAAAACATTTGACCTCATTGATACCGGCGGATTTGTGTCCAATAGTGAGGACATATTTGAAAAGGAAATCCGCAAGCAGGTCCATACGGCTATTGAAGAAGCAAATGCCATCGTGTTTATGACAGATGTCACTACAGGGATCACGGGTCTTGACGATGAGATGGCCGATATGTTGAGAAGGACAAAAAAACCTGTCTATCTGGTAGTGAACAAAGTGGATAATTATCAACGCCAGTTGGATGCAGCAGAATTTTATGGATTGGGATTTGAAAAGCTTTTCCAACTGTCGAGTATCTCAGGAAGCGGTACAGGTGAGTTATTGGATGAAATTGTAAAGGATATTCCCGAGGAAGAAAAAAAGGAGGAAACAGCGTTGCCGAAATTTGCAATTATCGGCCAACCCAACGTAGGAAAATCATCTTTGCTCAATGCGCTGATTGGGACAGAAAGAACCATTGTCAGCAATGTTGCCGGTACGACACGCGACTCCGTGCATACACTTTATAATTTGTATGGTAAAGAATTTATACTGATAGATACTGCTGGTATCAGAAAGAAAACAAAAGTGGACGAAGATCTGGAATTTTATTCGGTAATACGCGCTATCAAAGCCGTTGATGAAGCGGATGTGTGCCTTTTACTTTTGGATGCCGAAAAGGGAATTACTGCACAGGATTTGAATATTTTTGCGACCGCAGTGAAAAAAGGGAAGGGGATAGTGGTGCTGGTGAATAAATGGGATACGGTAAAAAAGGAAACCAATACCCCAAGAGATTACGAAAAACAATTGAAACAAAAACTGGCACCGTTTACAGACGTACCCATTTTGTTTATTTCAGCCCTGGAAAAAACCAGGATTTTTCAGGCCATTGAAACCGCGTTGGAGGTTTATGAAAACCGGAAGATTAAAATACCCACCTCAAAGTTGAACGATGTCATTCAGAAGTCAATGGAATCGTATCATCCGCCGATGGTTCGGGGCCATGCACTCAAAATCAAATATGCTACCCAGATTCCGCATGTGGTTCCTTCGTTTGCCTTTTTCTGCAATTTTCCCGAAGCTGTCAAGAAGCCTTACCGGAATTATCTGGAAAACCAACTGAGGGCAAATTTCAAGTTGACCGGTGTGCCAATACGGTTATTTTTCAGGAAGAAATAGGGGAGTTTGATTTCTTTGAAAGTTATTTCTGAATTATTTTTTGGAAAAGTAAAACCTTTACAAACCTGGTAATAGAGTACCAGATTGGTAAAGAATGTTTAAATCAGGGTGAATAATTTCTTGTTCCAAAAAAATTACCTAATTCGACACCCAACTTGTTTATACTATTTTGTGTAAACAGCAAAAGGAAATATATTTGCTAATCAATTTTAAATCAAATTTTTGAATGAGTGAAGGTATAGAGTTGCTCGAAGAACGGGCTAACAGAGAGTACAAATATGGTTTCACCACAAACATCGAAACGGATACCGTACAAAAGGGATTAAGTGATGAAATAATACGCCTCATATCTGCAAAGAAAAATGAACCGGAATGGCTGCTTGAATTCCGTTTAAAAGCTTTCCATCACTGGCAAACCCTCGAAATGCCAAGGTGGGCACATGTCAAGTTCCCGGAAATCGATTTTCAGGACATTATTTATTATGCCGCCCCTAAAACCAAGAAAGCAAAGCCGGGCAGCCTGGATGAAGTGGATCCGGAATTGCTCAAGACCCTGGATAAATTGGGTATCAGCCTTAAAGAACAAAAACGCTTGTCAGGCGTAGCAGTGGATGTCGTAATGGACAGTACTTCCGTTGCGACCACTTTTCAATCGCAGCTTGCCGAAAAAGGTATCATCTTCAGTTCTATCAGTGAGGCTATTCAAAAGCACCCTGACCTGGTGAGGAAATACCTGGGATCTGTGGTTCCCATGACAGATAACTTTTTTGCAGCTTTAAATTCTGCTGTATTTACCGATGGCTCCTTCTGCTATATTCCAAAAGGTGTGCGTTGCCCGATGGAACTTTCTACCTACTTCCGTATCAACCAGGAAAATTCCGGACAGTTTGAGCGGACCCTGATTGTTTGCGAAGATGGTGCGTATGTCAGTTATCTGGAAGGCTGTACCGCTCCCCGCAGGGATGATAACCAGTTGCATGCAGCCATTGTGGAAATGATTGCAGGGGATAACGCTGAAATAAAATATAGTACCGTTCAGAACTGGTATCCCGGAGATGCCAATGGAGTTGGAGGTGTTTTCAACTTCGTTACCAAACGCGGAATGTGCAGAGGACACCATTCTAAAATATCCTGGACACAGGTTGAAACGGGATCCGCCATCACCTGGAAATATCCAAGTGTGATTTTGAAAGGCGATTACAGCATTGGTGAATTTTATTCTGTGGCGCTTACTACCGGATTTCAACAAGCCGATACCGGCACCAAGATGCAGCATATCGGAAAAAATACCCGTAGCCGGATTGTTTCAAAAGGAATCAGCGCAGGCAAGAGCCAGAACAGCTATCGCGGTTTGGTAAGAGCAGCAAAAACGGCTGATAATGCAAGAAATTATTCTCAGTGCGATTCATTATTACTCGGTGATAAATGTGGCGCTCATACATTCCCTTATATTGAATCCAAGAATAATACAGCTATTATTGAACACGAAGCCACTACTTCAAAAATCGGAGAAGACCAGTTATTTTATTGCCAGCAGCGCGGTATAGACCCTGAAAAAGCCGTTGCCCTGATTGTAACCGGATTTGCCAAAGAAGTTATGAACAACCTTCCGATGGAATTTGCCATTGAGGCTCAGAAATTACTTGCTGTAAGCCTTGAAGGAAGTGTCGGATAATAAATCATTAAACAAAAAATCTAAAAGTAAACTACACAAATGTTATCGATAAAGAACATCCATGCTTCCATAGATGGCAAGCAGATTTTGAAAGGTTTGAACCTGGAAGTAAAAGCCGGGGAAGTTCATGCCATCATGGGTCCGAATGGAGGTGGAAAAAGTACGCTGGCTTCTGTCCTCGCAGGAAGACCCGAATTTGAAGTTACTGATGGTACCGCTGAATTTGAAGGAAAAGATCTGCTGGAAATGTCGCCCGAGGACAGGGCAAAAGAAGGCCTGTTTCTCGCTTTTCAATATCCCGTTGAAATTCCCGGTGTGAATACCACCAATTTTATCAAAACAGCTTTAAATGAAAAAAGAAAATATCAGGGGTTGCAACCACTTGATTCAGCTTCATTCCTGAAATTATTGAGAGAAAAAGCTGCATTGCTTGAACTCGATAAATCGTTGCTCAGCCGTTCATTGAATGAAGGATTTTCAGGTGGTGAAAAAAAGAGAAATGAAATTTTCCAAATGGCAGTCCTTGACCCGAAACTCACTATTTTGGATGAAACTGATAGTGGACTTGACATTGATGCGCTGCGCATTGTGGCAAAAGGCGTAAACACATTGAGAAATGAAAGCCACGCCATCGTTGCCATTACACACTATCAAAGATTGCTGAATTATCTGAAACCGGACTTTGTCCATGTATTGATGAATGGAAGAATAGTGAAATCGGGTGGTAAAGAACTTGCACTTGAACTTGAAGAGAAAGGCTATGACTTTATCAAAGAAGAATTAAAGGAAGGCCTGTTGCTTAATTAAAGAAAACCATGAATACGATACATACAGATTATTTGAAAGATGATTTTGAGTCGTTGTTGTCTGCCCAGCCGGATAGCGCTTTGAACGGATGGAGAAAGGAAGGATTCGACAATTTTACGAAACTCGGATTGCCGACTTTAAAGAATGAATTCTGGAAATATACAGGGGTAGCAAGACTATTTGTGAAAGATTACGGGGTGCCTGGCGGTGAATGCACAATAGATGAAAGCATAATAAAAAAAGCAGCTATCCCGGGATCCGAAGATTTTAATCAGCTTGTTATCATCAATGGCAAATACATCCCTCAATATTCGAATATTCAGGAAACAGAAGGAATAGAAATCTGTTCGCTGGATGAAGCTGCCAAAGGTAAATATCATGATGTGGTGCAGGAATATTTTGGCAAGAGCGGCCTGTTTTTGAAAGATGGTATTTATGCTTTAAATACTTCTTTTTTTGATGGCGCTGTATTTATTCTGATTAAGAAAAATCATACCATTTCAAACCCAGTTTACTTCAATCATATTTTTGATACCACTCAAAACCACCTGCTGGCAAGCCCCAGGAGCCTTGTCATTGTTGAAGAAAATGCGAATGTAAGCCTCATTGAGAGCTATTGCACAAATGGGAGTATGGACAGTCTGAGCAATGAAGTGATGGAAGTGGTGGCAAAGGATAACAGCCATGTGGAAGTTTACAGGATCCAGAATGACCAGCCCACAGGGAGCCATGTCGGTACAACACACATTCGCCAGGTAGGAAAATGTTTTGTAAATACCGTAGTTGTTTCAATGGATGGCGGAATGATCAGAAACAATACCAATGTGATAATGGAAAAAGAAGGAAATGAAGCTCATCTTTACGGGCTTTATTTTCTGAAAGGCCATACGCATGTAGATAATCATACTCTTGTTGATAATTCAAAGCCGCGCGGTTTAAGTAATGAATTGTACAAAGGAATTATGGATGAATATTCTACGGGTATTTTCAGCGGAAGAATTCTGGTAAGGCCTGATGCGCAGAAGATTGATGCCTATCAGACAAATAATAACATCCTCATTTCCGACAAGGCAACGGTGAATACAAAACCGCAATTGGAAATCTATGCTGATGATGTGAAATGTTCACACGGTTGTACAGTTGGACGTTTGGATGAAGAAGCTTTGTATTACCTGAGGACGCGTGGTATTGACAAAGATTTGGCACAGGCCATGCTTTTAAAGGCATTTGCAGAAGATATTGTTAACCATATTAAAGTGGCCAGTGTGAAGGATTATGTGAATAAACTGATAGCAACACGGCTGAACATGGAAGATTAATTTTGAAAAAATAAATGAAATAAAGAAAATGGAAGCCACGGTGGAAGTAACCAAGGAATTTGATGTTCATGAAATCAGGCAAAGGTTTCCTGTGCTGACCCGCATTGTCAATAAAAAACCGCTTATCTATTTTGATAATGCTGCCACTGCCCAAAAGCCTGATGTGGTAATAGATGCATTGGATTATTACTATAAAAAGTATAATGCAAATATTCACCGCGGAATTCATGCACTTGCAGAAGAAGCAACATCGGCATACGAAGCAACACGTACGGCGGTCCATAAATTTTTGAATTCAAAGTTTCGCGAAGAAATTATTTTCACCAGCGGCACTACCGAATCCATCAATCTGGTCGCCTATACCTGGGCAAGAAAAAATATTAAAAAAGGTGATGAGATCATCGTTAGTACGATGGAACACCACAGTAACATTGTGCCCTGGCAACTTGTATGTGAAGAAAAAGGCGCCAGACTGAAAGTGATCCCGGTGAATGATCGTGGCGAACTGGATATGGAGGCTTACAAATCTTTGTTGTCTGAAAAGACAAAGATTGTTTCGGTGGCACACGTTTCCAATGTGCTGGGCACCATTAACCCGGTGAAAGAAATTGTAAAGTATGCGCATGAAGCAGGTGCAATAACGCTGATTGATGGAGCACAATCAACCGTGCATCTGAATATTGATGTGCAGGATATCGATTGCGATTTCTTTGCTTTCTCTGCTCATAAAGTATATGGGCCGGGTGGAGTAGGGGTATTGTATGGAAAGAAAAAAATACTTGAAGAAATGCCTGTTTTCAAAGGCGGCGGAGAAATGATCAGTGAAGTGACTTTTGAAAAAACCACGTATAATGAACTGCCTTACAAATTTGAGGCAGGAACGCCTAATGTGGGAGATGTAATTGTGTTTAAAAGATCACTGGAATTTCTTGAAAAAACCGGAAGGAAAAATATTCATAAGTACGAACAAGAATTATTAAAATATGCTACCGGCGCTTTTAAAGAAATAGAAGGATTGAGAATTATCGGCACCGCGAAAAATAAAACGGGAGTGATTTCTTTCCTGTTGGATAAAATCCACCCACAGGATATCGGTGTCCTTTTGGATCAGCAGGGAATTGCAGTGAGAACCGGACACCATTGTGCCCAGCCTCTGATGGATCGTTTCGGAATAAAGGGTACGGCAAGGGCTTCTTTTGCAATGTATAATACCCGTGAAGAAGTTGACCGGTTTGTGGTGGCATTGAGGAAAGCAAAAAAAATGTTGCAGTAAAATGCAGTTTACAAGTATAAGTGAAAGGGAGAAAGAGATTGTAGATAATTTCTCTCTGTTTGATGATTGGGAAGGGAAGTATGAATACCTGATTGATTTGGGAAAAAAACTGGAACCTCTGGATGATAAATACCGCAAGGAGGAAAATATCATCAAAGGGTGCCAGAGCACGGTCTGGCTGGTTGCCGATTACAGAGATGGCAGGATTTTTTTTAAAGCAGACAGTGATGCGATTATTGTCCGGGGATTAGTGAGTATGCTTATTGAAGTTTTGTCTGGACAAACACCTGAAGATGTGCTGAGTGCAAAGATGGAATTCATCAAAGAAATCGGGATGATGCAGCACCTGGCGCAAACGAGAAGCAATGGGTTGGTGAGTATGATAAAACAAATGAAAAATTATGCTATTGCATTTCATTCAATTCATTCATAAAAAGAAAGATTATGGATTCAAATGAATTAAGAAATAAAGTTATCGAGGTCATCAAAACGATTTATGATCCTGAAATCCCGGTTGATATCTGGGAACTTGGGCTTATCTATTCCATAGATATTTTGCCAATCAACAATGTTCAGATTACAATGACATTGACCGCACCGAGTTGTCCTTCGGCACAGGATATTCCGGCTGAAGTGGAACAGAAGGTGAAAGCTATGGAAGAAGTAGGAGAAGTAAGTGTGGAAGTAGTTTGGGATCCCGCATGGGATAGAAGTATGATGAGTGAAACCGCCATGGTAGAACTCGGATTTATGTAAAGAAAAAATTTGTGTTGATATGAAAATCTCATCACAGGAAGAATACGGAATCCGGATTTTATTAAGAATTGCACGGAATGGCGGTACTATGAATATGAGTATCCCGGTGTTAAGCCAGTTGGAAGGCCTCAGCCCCGCTTATGTCGGGAAGTTGACGGGTTTATTGAGGAAAGCCGGTTTCATCAACAGCAATCCGGGAAACGTTGGAGGTTACATCCTCTCAAGGCCGGCTTCTGAAATCAATATCAACCAGGTGTTGAAATCGTTGGGCGGATCTCTCTACAATGCAAAATTTTGTAAAGGTTTTACGGGAGCCAACGGTTCCTGTGTCAATGCAATGGATTGTTCCATACGTTCACTTTGGAGGACTATTCAAACTGCAGTTGACAAGGTTTTAAACCAGGTGTCTTTGGAAGATCTGATCAAAGGCGAAAAAGAATCCGTGAAAACATTGATGAGCTATTTGTGATATTGTAAATTTTTACAGAAAAGCCCTTACTACTGCATAGCTGATAAAAATCAGAACAAGGATGATAATAATATAAATGTAAAGCCAGGGGAGGTCTTTGATTTCCCTTTTTTGTTTTTTCTCCTTTTTGATTTTAAGTTGTTTACTCAACCTGCTTTCAATCTCACTTTTGATTTTGGGTAATTTTTTTCTGCTTTCCAAAAGCTGAAGGCCTTCTGAAGCATCATTCAGAAGGTCGGAATCCAATAAAGCTTTTTCCACCTCATAACTTTCGTTATGGTCCAGCTCTCCATTAAGGTATTTCAACAACATCTCATCGCTGACGTTGCCCTCGCTGAATAACGGATTATTTAATTCTTCTTCCATGGAAGGTTCTTTTATTTGTTATTTTCATGCATCAGAAGTTCAAGGTTTCTTTTTCCATTTTGCAGATAACTTTTTACCTGTGAAATAGTGAAACCCGTCAGTTGACTTATTTCAGCGTAACTTTTTTTCTGCAAATAAAAATAATCGAGGCATTGGCGTTGTCCGGGTTTCAGTTTGGAAAGATTTTCATGAAGTTCATTTAATAATCTTTCTTTGTTTTTGCGGGATTCCCTGTCATCCGCATCCTCTGCAATCTGAATATTGTCATTCCATTCGGCAGGGACATTTTTATGATTCCGGATTTGCATCAGGCAATAATTTTTTGCCACCATATAAATCCAGCTTTTAAAATAAGTCACCTCGTATTTTTTTAATTCGTCAATGACCTTTACAAAGATCTGTTGTACACTATCGCGTGCATCTTCCTCATTTTTCAAATACTTCATACAAACCCCGAAAAGCAACAGCGAATAACGTGGCAACAAAATACCCAGCCATTTATTGTTCCCGTCATTCCGAAAGTTTTTCAACAATTCCTCATCACTCATATTTGAATCCCCGTATTGCTGCAATTTTCTTATTGTTTTAGATTACTATCTCTTCCACATGATCCGTGCCTAAAGTGTAGATGGGAAATTAAGTAAATTCCATACTACATTTGCTAAAACTAAGCAATCTAAGGAATGGAATACAGAGTGACCTGTGTGCCGGTGTGCCCGGTTAGAAAAGATCCGGCCCACAGAAGTGAAATGATTTCCCAATTGTTATTTGGCGAAAAATGCATCTTGATGGAATCCGTTGATGGATGGGAAAAAGTTCAGGCAAAATACGATGGTTATGAAGGTTGGGTGCAAAGTGGACAGGTGACAGTCATTGATGAACATAAATTCAATAAAAAAGACAACCTGTTGACAGAAGGGCTGGTTAATGAAATCGATTTCAATGGCTACAATATGATGATCCCGATTGGATGTTCGCTGAGTGCTTTCAATAGCGGACTTACACCCTGGAATAAAAACAGCGTTAAATACAAAGGAGAATTTTGGGATATTGAAAATGTAAAATTTTCAGGAAAGGCTATCAGACAATTTTCTTTCAGGTTTCTTAACACCTCTTATTTGTGGGGAGGAAAGTCTGTTTATGGGATTGATTGCAGCGGTTTTGTACAGACTGTTTATAAATTTTTTGACAAGTATATTCCACGCGACTCTTCCCAGCAAGCCGAAGAAGGAGAAACCATCGATTTTCTTCAATCTGCAAAATGCGGTGATCTTGCTTTTTTTGACAATGAAGACGGGAAAATTGTTCATGTGGGAATGTTGTTGAATTCTGATGAAATTATCCATTCATCTACCAAAGTCAGGATTGATAAAATTGATAACCACGGAATCGTAAACAGAGATACCAACAAAAGGACACATCATTTAAGGATCATCAAAAGATTTTTTTTAGAATAATAAAAAAGGCTGCCTCAAAACGAAACAGCCTATTATCCAAATTCAAAAACTGATAGTCCAAAAAGAGTTAATCGGAGAGCAAGGCCTTCGTAATGAAGTCGGTACCATTGCTTATCCTTAAATAATATATTCCTCTGACAGGCAGTACAACCTGATCAGTTATAAAATTTTCACCGGTGATTATATTTTGCTGATGACGGTAAAATACCCTTCCCGTTGCATCGGTGATGAAAATCTGTGCAGTATTATTGGTAGCGCTGTTTATATCGAGGTTCAGTTTCCCCGCAGTTCCATTGAGGGAGGCTGATTTAATAGAAAAATCAGGAGCATTTTTCATCTCAACAGTAACAGTTTTGCTGAATGTATAAGCTCCGTCAAGGTCAGCCATTTTTAATCTGTAGTAATTTATTCCTCTCAGCGGGTTTACATCTCTGTAATAATATTGTTTTATTGTAGCTGAGTTTCCGGCTGCATTGGTAGTTCCGATTTTGGTAAAATTTTGTCCATCGGTACTTCTCTGAATTTCAAAATAACTGCTGTTTGACTCTGATGCAGTTCCCCAATCGAGCAATACGTCGTTTTTATCCGGCTTCGCCGTAAAGTGATCCATGGTGATTGGTAAAGCCGACCTGGTTCCTATTGAATTCTGTGCAATCCATTCATAAATATTCATAGAAGTTCCCTCTATATTAAATTTAGTTGGGGTAGTTCCTCCGCCACCATAAAACGAACTCCAGCAACAATGTCCGCCATTTCCGAAATCGGTTTGAATGTAAATCCCGGATCCGGGTACTGCTGAATTCATTCCGGCGACTACCATATCGTTTTGCCGGTAATCGTTCACCTGTTCAAAGATTAAATAGTTTTCCCCGGCCAGCGCCACGGGACCATAGGTATCGTTGTAAGACTGCTGTAATTTTTCATCACCATTTACAGGTACTACGGATTCAACTCCAACCAACGCTTTCACATCATTGGGATAGGAATAAGAATATTTCAATGAAGCCCATCCTCCCATGCTCAGGCCTGTCATATAGACCTCGCCAATCCGGTACATGGTTTTCAAAAGATCAATCCTTTGTTTCACATCGCCAACGCCCGGCCATGCCCATGCGGGTTGCAGGCTGATGACAATAAATTTGACGCCCAACGATTCTCCGTTCCATCCCTGGGTAATGTATGCCCCGGGGCCATTAAGAATTGCAAGTGATGGATCAGTACCAACTTCGCCCAATCCCGGGATGAAAATGATTGTTCTGTATTTCGTTTGTGGGTTCAGGTTATAGTCTGATGGCAAATACACATAAGCATTCCAACCGTTGACGATGGTCAGCTTTTGTTGAGCGGTAGAATGATATGAATTGAAAAGGAGAAAACAAAACATCAGGAATATTCCATAATGTTTCAGTACAGGTTGGTTATTCATATTTCTTTTCTTTAGATTCAAAAAATTAAATCTTTCTCACCTAAATTGGTTAGCTCTCGGGTTTGGTCAGAACCCTTGATATCGGATTTTCCAAAATAGAAACGGGATACTACCGTCTTTATTTTAAAGAATGCAAAAATAGAGTATTAGTGCTTTTCAATATCGAAAAACTCACAATGTGGCTGTGTAAAAACCAGTTGATTTTTAATAACCGGATGTAGAAATTACTAATATCGTAAATCGGTAATATGTCATAGATCAGAATAATATTATTTAATGAGCATCGCTATTCCATAAGCGCAGGCCGCAGCTACAGCCCCGGTCAACATGACCTTGACAGCTCCTTTGAACAAAGGGACACCTGTCATTTTGCTCTTGAATGTGCCGAATATAAAAAGGCTGATCAATGCGAGTACCGCTGAATAGGTAATGGCTTCGCGTGAGTTTTCAATAAAGAAATAAGGAAGTAATGGAATGATCCCTCCTACGGCGTAGGACAGGCCGATATTGGCTGCGCTCTTTCGGGCACGTTTGGGATCGGGCATGTCGAGTCCCAATTCAAACTTCATCATAAAGTTGACCCAATGCTTTTTGTCTTTGATTATTTCGTGGGTAGCCTGGGATTGAACTTCTTCACTTAATCCAAGTTCTCTGAAAAAAGTTCTCACTTCCTCAGTTTCCACTTCCGGAAGTTTTTCAACTTCATCTTCCTCGCGTTTTAGTTCATTGTAATAATGTTCCTGTTCGGTCTGGCCCGCAAGATATCCTCCCAATCCCATAGCTATACTGCCCGCCGCTATTTCTGCCAAACCGGCAACAATAACTATGGAACTATCGCTAACTGCACCTGTCAGCCCGGCTGCCAATGCAAACGGAACAGTCAGCCCGTCGCTCATACCAATCACTACATCTTTCAGGAAATCTGAACTTAACAGATGTTGCTCTTTGTGTCCCTCCATATTTTTAAGATTGTAGGCCACAAAGGTAGCGGCCTCGATTTTCATTTTCAGAAACAGAAGTAGAAAAAGAGAATAATTATTAAAACAAAAGATTCACCCCTGAAGCCAGTTTCTGCTCGTGTTCGAGCAGCCACTCTTTTCTTTCAATTCCGCCCCCATAACCCGTTAGCGATCCATTGCTTCCAATAACCCTGTGGCAGGGAATGATGATGGAAACAGGATTTTTTCCGTTAGCCGCTCCTACAGCTCTGACGCTTAGCGGATTGCCGATTTGAATGGCCAGCTCTTTATAACTGATGGTTTTGCCAAATGGAATTTTCTCAAGCTGTTTCCAGACACTTTTCTGGAATTCGGTTCCCCTTAATTCAACAGGCAAATCGAATGAAGTTCTTTTCCCATTGAAATATTCGATAAGCTGTTGCTGACACAATTCAAATATTTCTCTGTCTGCCGTATTGCAATTTGATGGGGTCTTGTGTTTTTTTGGGCGAAATTCAACTTCTGTAACTTTTTGATTTTCCACCTGGATCTGAAGATTGCCAATCGGCGAATCCATATTAAAAAAAGGCATCTTGTATTTATTCTGCCAAAATCTTGGCAATGGTAATCAAATCATTTTTCATCTGGCTCTGTTCCGGTTTTTCAAAGCATTTCGCAAGTTCTTCCAGAAGGTACCTGATCACCTGTTTGTTGTTTAACGGCCTGTAATAGGAAGCCACTGAAGGAACCGAAATACGCTGAAAATAATTCTTTACATCTTTTTGGCTGTAAACCTGGCCATTGAGTGGATCGATAAAGAAACTGATTTTTTCTTCCTGTTGCTGAATCGGATGGGCATAACGATAACCTGAATCAAAATAGGCGAGAATAAATTGCCGTGGAATCTGAATGGCTTTGACCGGAACATCCAGCATCTGGCAAAGTGAGAGGTACAGGATGCCATTGGAAAGTGCATTGCCACGTTTGTTCTCAACAAGTTTTGTCACCAGAAAATCTTCCGGCAAATCATAACTTATTTCATTGCCCCGCAATTTGTAATAGCTAAATAAGATACCCGAAATAACGCCCGCCTGTTCCAGTGAAGTGAGATAACTATTAAGTTCAAGCCAGATATTCCTTCTGATTTTTTCCACTTCATGCAGCGTCTGGTTGGGTTGTTGATCGGGATTAATAAATTTTGAAACAAGCAGCGCCCCCTGCATGAGGTCACGGTCATCATTTTTCCAGTTAATAAATTCCTCCTGAAGATCCCTGAAATTCAACTTGTGAATTATCAGTGCTATGCGTGCCTGCAATGCTTCGTCGGGAGTATTTTCCCACAGATTTTCGAGATTGGGTAAAATTCCACGTCCGAGTGAAACGATTTTGTCAGATACGGAGTGAAAAACTTCCTCATCAGGGTCATCAATAAGATGAAAAAGGGCTGATATTTCTTTGTTTTCAATCATGCTATCATATTTTGGTAGCCGCACATGAGTAAAGATAGAAAAAGAATTTTTCTGATAAAAGCGATCTGTAAATCATTTTTTTCTGATATTTTAATGGACTGCATTGCTCTTGATCCGGTATTGCAAAAGAAAATCTTTAAAGTTTACTTTTGCGTTTCTATGACGAGATTATCTGTAAACATAAATAAAATTGCCTGGTTAAGAAATGCCAGGGGTGGAAATGTGCCTGATGTGGTACAATGCGCTATTGATATTCAAAAGTTTGGAGCAGAAGGCATCACTGTTCATCCGCGGCCCGATGAAAGGCATATTCGGTACAAAGATGTGTTTGATCTGAAAAAAATAATTAACACTGAATTTAATATCGAAGGAAATCCGAAAGAGAAAAAGTTTGTCGATCTGGTACTTGCCAATAAGCCGGATCAGGTAACATTGGTTCCGGACGCACAGGCACAAATCACCTCGGATCACGGGTGGGACATAAAAAATAACATGGATTTTCTAAAAGAAATCATTTCTGTTTTTAAAAATGCAGGGATCCGCACCAGCATTTTTATAGATCCCGATCCACACATACCTGCACTTGCGAAAGAAACGGGAACAGACAGGGTTGAACTTTATACGGAAAGTTACGCAAGCGCTTTTGAAAGAGGAGAGAGGCAAACCGCCATTGATCCGTTTATTGCAACTGCAAAAGCAGCAACAGATGCAGGACTCGGGATGAATGCCGGGCACGATTTAAATTTACAGAATCTGCAGTTTTTTATTCAACACATTCCGCAGATTGCCGAAGTATCTATTGGTCATGCTTTGATTTCAGATGCACTGTATTTCGGTCTGGAAAATACAGTGCAGTTATACAAACGAAAGTTGCTGAGATAAGTTTTACATTTTTGTCAGGGTAATTCAATCACTTTACAATCCCTGATGTCTTTGCCATCAATTACAATGGTGACAAGCGTTTTCACTTTGTGCCAGCCTTGTCTTCCTGCCGCTCCGGGGTTGATGTATAAAAGCCTGAGGTTTTGATCGTACATGATTCTAAGTATGTGTGAGTGTCCGGAAATAAATAAATCCGGATGGTGAATGGCAAGCTGTTCCTTTGTTTCTTTGTTGTATCTGGGAGGATAACCACCGATATGGCGGACCATCACTTTTACTTTTTCGCAATAAAAAATATTTTGTTCGGGATAAAGCTGATGAATATTCCGGTCATCAATATTTCCATAAACACCTTTCAGCGGTTTTATGTTTTCAAGCATTTCCGCAACTCCGCTTCCAAAATCTCCGCCATGCCATATCTCATCACAATCTTTGAAATAATTCTGCACCTCTTCATGCAGGAATCCGTGTGTATCAGAAATAATACCGATCTTTTTCACGTGAGAAACTTTTTGAGTTCAAAGTAAATTGAAACTTTCAACTTTGACATAAAATTTAAAATATTCAATCATCATGAAAGCATTTGTCAATGCTGTAATTTTTTCTGGTAACCATTTTATAAAAGACAAAGCGCTTGTTGTAGAGGATGGGATGATTCGGGGCGTTTGTGAAATGAACCAACTCTCTGCTGATACACCCAGAGTTGATTGTGACGGAGGATATCTTGTTCCGGGTTTTATTGATCTTCAGATTTATGGGGCTGGGAAGATTCTTTTTTCTCAATATACCGATTCCGAATCGCTCCAATCGGTGGCATCTCAATTGGTAAAATCGGGGACAACTTCTTTTTTCATTACGCTTGCTACAAACAGCTTTGAAGTTTTCAATAAAGCCGTGGATGTTGTAAAACAAAACAGGCATCAGGCAGTAAAAGGGATTCAATTGGAAGGACCGTTTTTGAATCCCTTGAAGAAAGGCGCACACATCACAAAATATATTTGCAAACCTGATTACCAAAAGCTGAATTTATTTTTGAAAAGAGCAGATGGCGTTATCAAAATGATGACACTCGCTCCCGAAGTCTGTGATAAAAGAACGATCGGATTGCTGAATAACAATGGAGTGCTTGTTTCTGCCGGGCACAGCAATGCCACATTTGAAGAGGCACAAAAAGGATTTGACCGGGGAATTAAGACGGTGACTCATTTATACAATGCCATGTCACCTTTGCACCACCGGGCTCCGGGTTTGCCGGGTGCGGTTTTCCTGAATGAAAATGCAATGGCGAGCATCATTGCAGATGGGATTCACGTAAGTTTTGAAATGGTAAAAATCGCAAAGAGAATAATGGGTAAAAGGCTTTTTTATATTACGGATGCAGTAGCAGAATGTAAGGAAGGGCCTTACCGCCATATAAAAAAGAAAGACAGGTATGTTTTACCAAACGGCATATTGTCCGGTTCAAAACTGACGATGGTGAAGGCTGTCAGGAATGGAGTAACTCAAGTGGGTATTGATCTGGCAGAATCAATTAGAATGGCTTCTGAATACCCGGCAGATTTGGCGGGCTTCAAAAAAGAAGGAAAAATTATGAAAGGGTACAAAGCAAATCTGAATTGCCTGACCAAAGATTTAAAACTAAAGTTTACGGTTTTTAACGGAGAAATGGTTTTATGAAAAAACAAATGAAATATTTTTTCGGGTTTCTTTTGCTTTATTCTAACGTGTATGGACAAACGAATATCAGTTGGTCTCATGGAGGAATCATACGTGGTGATACCACTCAAAAATCCATCGCACTTATTTTTAGCGCCGACGCGGATGGGGAAGGTGTTCCTTTTATTGACAGCGTACTGCATTCGGAAAATATAAAAGGTTCATTTTTCTTTACAGGTAATTATTTGACAAACCCAGAAAACAAAATGTGGATTGAAAGCCTGATCAATCATGGAAATTATATCAGCACTCACTCTTACGGGCATTTGCTTTATTGCGACTGGGCCAACAGGGACAGCTTGCTTGTAACGCAGGAGACTTTTAATTCGGATATGGACAAATCGTTTGCAATATTGAAGCAGTTTGACATCTTGAAATCAAAGGCATCTTATTTTTTACCTCCTTATGAATGGTATAATGATACCATCTCTACCTGGGCCAGGCAAGCCGGCCTTCAGGTTATTGAATTTACACCGGGCACTTACAGCAATGCAGATTACACCACTCCTGATATGGGAAAGAAATACCTTTCATCAAATACAATTTTCAATCGGATACTTCATTTTGAATCTGCGCATAAGTCAGGACTTAATGGTTTCTTTCTTTTGGTTCATGCCGGATCTTCGCCTCTCAGAACAGATAAATTTTATTGGAAATTACCAGCACTTTTAAAAGTATTGAAATCGAAGGGGTACCGGTTTTTCAGGGTAGATGAATTGATTGAGGGAAAAAGAATTGGTAATGAATATTGAGGATGCCGCATTACTCATTTTACAAAAAAACCCAAGACAGGTTTTAGATTTTATTTAGCATGGTTGTTTCATATCCGAAAGTCAAAGGATATTTAAGAGGTATTTGAACTTTATAAAAATATTATATAAGGATTGCCAAACCGGAGGTATAAGCTTGTGTTACCTTTGGGTACTATATTTTGTATGAAGGTTTTTCTGATCCTTTTTATTACATCAGTTTGTGCCGGTCATCTGGTACTTCAGTCCAGGGCACATCACGAAGGTTTATGGAAACCCATAGAAGATAGTTTACAACATGTAGAAAGCTTTTTCAGGCCACGTTCCAAAATGCATAAAAAAATTTGCAAGGTTCAAAATTATCCGGGGAGAACTTCCCTGCCGGTATATGAGAATATGCATTTTAAATACAGCATACAATCCTGCTTCGGAAACAGGCAGATTCCATCAGAATTTCTGATTAACCACAGTTATGGTATAACTTCTGAAAAAAAGTTAACCTCCATTTCACCGGATATTTTTAGCCCCCCACCGGAATCATATATTTAAATGGATTTTTAGTTTATCCAATTTTCTATTCTGTTTTTTAATTACTCATTCGATAACTCGAATACGATTTTGTATCCGGTTATATCCCTCATGAATTTGAATTAGATGAAATGAAGCAGTTTATTTTATTCATTTACCTCTTATTGATGGTAAAAATTTCTCCTGCACAAAACGATATTTCAGAGAAAGGAAGAGATACATTGAGGCTGACAATCAGCGAAGCGGAAACTATGTTTCTAAATAAAAATCTCGATTTGATTGCACAAAGATTCAGCATTGATTCTGCCAAGGCAACTGTCATTACTGCCAGGTTGTTTGATAATCCGGAATTAGATTTTTCAAATGCATTTTATAATCCGGATTCACACAATTTTTTTGGCCCTGAAGTTTCTGCACAGATTTCCCAATTGATCAGGCTTGCCGGAAAGAGAAAGAAGGCGGTAAACTTTGCAAAGTCTGGTGTTGATGTGGCACAGTTTCAGTTTTATGATCTGATGCGTACGCTGAGGTTCATTTTGCGAAATGATTTTTATAATATTTATTTTCTGCAACAATCGGCAGGAGTTTATGAGACGGAAATTGCTTCACTCAAAGATATTGTTTCTGCCTATCGCGAACAGGTAAATAAAGGCAATATTGCTCCTGCAGATTTACTTAGGATCCAATCGCAGCTTTATACCCTGGAGGCTGAATACAACAACCTGCAAACAAATATTAATCAGATTCAGATCGAATTCAAAGGAATGATCAGGGCGAATCCGCTACAATATTTCCTGCCGGAACCCGATTTGAATGACCTGAATGAAAACGCAGTTTCTGCGACAAGTTATCAGGCGTTGATCGACTCAGCAATGATAAACCGGCCTGATCTGAAAGCATTAAATGCAGGTATTGATCAAAGTAAATATAACCTGGTATTGCAAAAATCTTATGCAACTCCGGACATTACGGTTAATGCAAACTATGACAGACTGGGAAGTTACATCAGGAACTACAATGCCATCGGAATTTCAGTTCCGCTTCCTTTATTCAACAGAAACCAGGGAAATATCCAGAATGCCAGAGTTCAATTGGATGTGAGTAAAACAATTTATGAAGCCGAGATGGATAAAGTTAAAAATGAGGTTACGGCTAATTACATTACCGCCTTGCAATCGCAAAAACTTTTGCAAAGCATCGATCCCCGATTCCAGGATAATATGAAGAAATTAATTGAGCAGGTAACCCTCAATTTTCAAAAGAGAAATATATCCATTCTCGAATTTTTAGATCATTATGATGCCTATAAACAAAATGTTCTTCAGATTAATGAATTGCGCTTTAATGAAATGAGCGCACTTGAACAATTGAATCTTTCCATAGGCAAAACCCTATTCAACAAGTAATTCTAAACAAATAATGAGATGAACAGATTGAATTATTTTTCATTGTTATTCTTAGCAGGATCATTTATTTTTTCAAGTTGCAAAACCACCACACAGGTTCCTGATCCTAAAAAAAAGTTTGTCATTTCGGATTCTCTGTTCAAAACAATTCAGATTGACAGTGTCACACAATCTGCGATGGTGGATGCGCTTAACCTCACTGGCCAGGTTGCCTTCAATGAAGATAAGGTTGCCAGAATTTACCCGATGGTCAGCGGGAATATTGGCGGAATCTCTGTTGAACCCGGAGATTATGTCAGAAAAGGGCAGGTGCTCGGCGTAATCCAAAGTGCTGAAATGGCCGGTTATGGAAATGATGTGGTTACCTCTAAAACTAATTTATTAATTGCCGGGAAAAACCTGGATGCTGCCGAGGATATGTTCAAAAGCGGATTGGTTTCTCAAAAAGATTTGGCAACAACCCGTGAACTGTATAAGCAGGCTCAGGCGCAGTTGATCCGGTCGACTGAAGTTCTCCGGATCAATGGCGGAAATACTGCCGCAAAATTTGTCGTGCGTTCACCTATTGATGGTTTTGTTGTCGAGAAGCAGGTGAATAATAACATGAGTATTCGTCCGGATAATGCCAATGACTTATTTACCATTTCAGATTTAAAAGATGTATGGGTATATGCAAACGTGTATGAATCAAATATCAGCAAAGTGCATTTGGGAGATGCCGTTCAGATCACCACACTTTCATATCCAAACAAAATATTTTACGGAAAGATTGATAAAATTTTAAATGTTCTCGATCCCACAAATAAGGTGATGAAGGTGAGAGTGGTATTACCCAATCCGGGCTATCTTTTAAAACCTCAGATGTTTACCAGTGTAAGTGTAGTTAACAAAACCAATCAGGAATCTCTTAGTGTTCCATCGGGCGCCATCATTTTTGAAAACAGCCAGTATTTTATTTTGATTTATAAAAGTAATTCCGATGTGACAATTACTCCTGTTCAGTTGATCGGCAGCAATGGCGGCCGTAGTTACATCACAGGCCCCGTCAGAGCCGGCGATAAAATCATTGGTTCCAATGCTGTTCTGATTTATAGTGCATTAAATTCTTAAACCGGAAAAAACTATCTCATGTTAAAGTTTCTGAGATCGATCATTTCATTTTCATTAAAGTATAAATATTTCACCCTTTTTGCGACACTTGTATTGTTGGTCGGAGGGATTATCACATTCAGAAATATGCCGATTGAAGCCTTTCCGGATGTCACGAATACCGAGGTTTCTATCGTTACCCAATGGCCGGGCCGCAGTGCAGAGGAAGTTGAAAAGTTTATCACCATCCCCATTGAAACATCTCTGAATCCTGTGCAGAAAAAAACAAGCCTCCGGTCAACGAGTATTTTCGGTTTGTCGTTTGTAAAATTAATTTTTGAGGATAATGTCACCTATGAACAGGCGCGGGTTCAGATCAATAATCTTTTGTCCAATGCAGTTCTTCCTCCGGGGATTACACCACAAGTGCAACCACCTACAGGCCCTACCGGAGAAATTTACCGCTATTCACTAAGGAGCAAAATCCGTGATGTCAGAGAATTAAAAACCCTTCAGGACTGGGTTATTGACCGCCAACTGCGTTCTGTGCCCGGAGTAGGGGATGTGGTAAGTTTTGGTGGAGAAACAAAAGCTTACGAGGTACAAGTTGATCCCGGAAAGATGGCATCTCTTGGGCTGACTCCTCTCGATGTATTCAATGCCGTTACAAAAAGTAACATCAACATTGGAGGAGATATCATTAATCAGAATGATCAGGCCTATGTTGTGCGTGGTATTGGCTTGCTGAATGATATCAATGAAATTAAAAACATCATTATCCAAAATATCAATGGTGTTCCTGTTTTGGTCAAAGACATTGCAAACGTTAAGATATCGAACCTGCCACGGCTGGGCCATGTAGGCAGGACAGAAGCCGTTGAAGATTCCACAGGGAAGCGCACAATCCGGGATGAAAATGATGTGGTGGAAGCCATCGTACTGATGCGAAAAGGTGCTAATCCAAGTGAAGTGATAGCGGCATTAAAATCGAAAGTGGATAAAATCAACAACCAGATATTGCCCGCAGATACGAAGATTGTGCCCTATTACAATCGTGAAAATCTGATCGACTTTGCGACAGGTACCGTACTGCATAACCTGATTGAGGGAATATTACTGGTGACGCTGGTGGTTTCTTTATTCATGTTTAACTGGCGCACCACATTGATTGTTTCCATTATTATTCCTCTTTCCCTGCTTTTCGCTTTCATCTGCCTTCGATTGATGAATATGTCAGCAAATCTTTTGTCTTTGGGAGCTGTGGATTTTGGGATCATCATTGATGGTTCGGTTGTGATGGTGGAGGGAATGTTCGTCATTCTCGATAGAAAAGCCCGAGAGGTCGGAATGTCAAGATTCAACAGGCTGGCGAAACTTGGCCTGATAAAGAAAAACGGCGCTGATTTGGGGAAAGCCATTTTTTTCGCCAAGCTGATTATCATCGCGGCATTGGTCCCTGTTTTTTCTTTCCAGAAAGTGGAAGGAAAATTGTTTTCACCACTGGCCTACACGTTGGGTTTTGCTTTGCTGGGTGGTTTGATTTTAACTCTGACACTTGTCCCGGTTTTAATCAGTTTGTTGCTAACAAAAAATGTAAAGGAAAAACACAATCCTGTTGTCCATAATTTGAGCAATTGGATGCTGAATGGATTCGATTTCAGTGTGAAATACAAAAAAGCGGCATTGGTTTCTTCTGTATTCCTGATAGCTGTGGGGCTGTATTCATTTAAGTTTCTTGGCTCTGAATTTTTACCCGAATTGGATGAAGGTTCTATTTATATTAGGGTTCAGTTGCCCTATAGCGTTTCATTGGAAAAATCTGTTGAAGTAGCCAGGTTTGTACGTGAAAAAGTAGCTTCTTTTCCTCAGGTAAAAACCGTGGTTTCACAGACGGGCCGTCCTGACGATGGAACGGATGTAACCGGATTTTACAATAATGAATTTATGGTCATTTTGTATCCCGAAAACTCCTGGAAGCCAAAGATTTCCAAAGAGAAATTAATTTCTGAAATGAACAAATCACTTTCGGTCATTCCTGGCGCCGATCTTAATTTCTCCCAGCCCATTTCGGATAATATTGAAGAAGCTGTTTCCGGAGTTAAAGGTTCTATCGTTGTAAAAATATTTGGGGATTCTCTGAACTATATGGAAAGCAAAGCGGAAGAAGTACGGGATGTACTCGCTAAAGTACACGGGATAACGGATCTTGGAGTTATTTATAATATCGGGCAGCCTGAATTGGACATCGATCTTGATCAGCAAAAAATGGCATTGTATGGTGTGTCAACCGCCGATGCAAGCGCAGTTATTGAAATGGCTATCGGTGGTAAAGCGGCTTCACAGTTGTTCGAAGGAATTGAAAAGTTTGACATCCGGGTTCGCATTCCGGAACAGTACAGAGAAAATGCAAATGAAATCGGAAATCTGCTGGTGCCCACTGAAAGCGGATCGAAGGTGCCGGTAAAGGAAATTGCAACCATTACCACCAAGACAGGGCCTTGCCTTATTTTCAGGGATGACAATCAAAGATACTCGGCAGTGAAATTCTCTGTGCGAAACCGGGATATGGGAAGTGCAATTAAAGAAGCACAACAAAAGATGAAAAATGTGGTAACACTCAAAAATGGTTATTCAATGATCTGGCAGGGCGATTTTGAGAATGCGCAACGGGCCACGCACAGATTGCAACAGGTGGTGCCCATCAGTTTGTTGCTCATTTTTATTCTCCTTTATAGCATGTTTGGCAATTTTAAAGACGCACTTCTTGTTTTTTTGAATGTGCCTTTTGCCATTGTCGGGGGGATCGCTGCTTTGTTTGTTACGGGTACTAATTTCAGCATCTCTGCCGGAATAGGATTTATAGCGTTGTTTGGTATTTGTATTTTGTTTGGTGTTTTGATTATTACAGAGGTCAAGCATAACCTGGAGCCTTCTCAAAGAACAAAACACAAAACATTGATAAATGCAATCAGAGAAGGAGTACGCACACGAATAAGACCGGTGATGATGACTGCATTTATGGATGCAGTGGGGCTTTTTCCCGCAGCTATATCTTCAGGTATCGGTTCCGAAAGTTCAAAACCTCTTGCACGTGTTATTATCGGTGGTGTATTGTGTGCCATGTTTTTTTCCATTTGGATATTCCCTTTATTCATAGAAAAAGCTTACGGAAAACTTGAATACAAACGGAGCCGGAAGAATAGTACTTTATAAAGATGTTACAGAAAATATTGTGGCTATCGACTGCTTATCTTTGGAAACGAAAGGAGAACATTTTGCCAACAAAACTGTTCCGGGAATGTTGACCTGTAAATCTAAAACAGAAATTATCATGGATGACAAAGTAAAAATCAGACCACTGGATATTAAAAAGGAATGGGAGATTTTGGATGAATTATTATGGGATTTGCACAAATCGGAAAAGGAAATGAATCCGCGAACTGCCACCTGGCCGGTGATAAGGGATCGGTATTTTGAGTATTTGGATGATTGCATTAAGGACAATGAAGGAGTTGTTTTGGTGGCTGAAGTCGAAGGAAAAGTAGCAGGATTTATTTTCGGGTATCTTGACGAGCCGGACGGCGGCGATTTTGGAGGAGGGAATGGAGATGATTTATATGTCTCAGATGGATTTGTGAAACCGGAATTCGAAAACATGAATGTTTATGGAATGCTTAATGAAGCCTTTGAAAACCATTTCAAAAAATTTGCTGTCCGCCGGATTTATCGTTATACGCTGGTTGAGAATGAGAATATGAATAAATGGTTGAAAAAACAGGGATACGATCCAATCAGGATTGTTTACGAAAAATGGTTGAGATAGGCGGGTCAGGATTATTTCAAAACTAAAAGGAAAGAGAAGGTTGAGATCATACCGGAATTCTTACGCACCGCCAATGAAACTTCACGCCTGCTTCACATGTAAGTAAATCGAACAGCTTTTTTTCTGCTAAACATTTTCCGCTTTGGCAGCCTTGTTGGCAAGTTGGCCGCAGGCAGCATCAATATCTTTGCCACGGCTCAATCTCAGGCGGGTATTTACTTTGTGAGCTGCCAGATAATCCATAAAACGATGAATTACGTTTAGCTCAGGTTTTTCGAAATGAGCATTTTCAATTGGATTGTATTCTATCACATTGATCAGCTTTACCGGTATTTTTCTGTATAGTTTTATTAACTGATCGGCATCTTTCAATGAATCATTGAAATCCTTGAAGAGGATATATTCGAAGGTGATTTCGTTCTGGGTTTTTTCATAAAAATAATTGAGCGCTTCCACGAGGGATGCGATGTTATTTTTGTCATTGATCGGCATAATCCGGCTTCTTTTTTCATCAAAGGCTGCGTGAAGCGAAACAGCGAGATTAAATTTTACCCCATCATCTCCCAGTTGTTTAATCATTTTTGAAACCCCGGATGTGGAAACCGTTATCCTGCGCGGGCTCATGCCCAATCCATCTTCCGCTGTTACACGTTCAATAGATTTCATAACATTCCTGTAATTGAGCATGGGTTCACCCATTCCCATATAAACCACATTGCTCAGTTTTTTCCCGCTTGTCTGCAATGCCAGGTCATTCAGAAAAACCACCTGGTCATATATTTCATCAAAACTCAGATTGCGGATCCTGCCCAGATATCCGGTTGCACAAAATTTACAGTTCAGGCTGCATCCCACCTGGCAACTCACACAGGCCGTTTGCCTTCCTTCGGCAGGAATAAGAACCCCTTCCATAATATTGCCATCAGAAGTTTTAAAACCGGCTTTGATGGTTCCATCGTGGCTGTGCTGTGAGGTGTACATTGAAATAGCGGGCAATGAAAATTCTTTTTTCATCTCCTCTCTCAATTCATGGCTCAGGTTGGTCATGTCATCAATTGACAGCGCATGTTTTTTCCAAATCCACTCCCAGACCTGCTTTGCCCGGTATTTCTTTTCTCCTTTTGAAAGGAACCATTCATTGATTTCATCAGGACTGAGTGTCCGGATGTTTTTTAAGAAAGCCATTTTGCAAAATTATATAGTATAGAAATGATTTGCAGGAAGCAGGAAAAAACTATTTTTAATTCAACTCTGATAACATAAAAAATGGCAAGTTACTTACATCGCACCGCTCAACCACATTACCCTTGCTACCTTCCGGTCCTGGGGGATTGAGCAGGAGCTGGTCGTATAAGACTTGCCGTTGCAAATATAAGATTATCCCTTACTAAAAGTCCAATCAATGCATGACACTCTGCAAAATTTTTTGTGAAATCCCAACTTAATTGTTTTCCAAGCCCGTTTTATTGTTTCAGGAAAGAAGCTGATTTGTCACCTGCTTTTACAAAGTAAATACCCGGAGTTAATTGAGATATGTTCAATTCCACTTTGGATGAATTTTGAATAGAAATAATAATTCTTCCTGTTACATCCTGTCCGGCAGAACTGAAAACTCTCAATCCCGTAAAGATTCCCGAACTACCTTCCAGGGTGAGTTTTGCGAAAGCGGGATTGGGGTAGGCAATCAATGTTATTTTGCTCTGATCTGATTTGACTGTGTTGACAGATGATATCAAAGTTTTTCCGTCAAGGTCGTATTCGACAAGGCGATAGTAGGATTGACCCGGGATAGGAAATTTATCTATGGTGGAATATTTTAAATTTTGATTAGAGTTTCCTGCTGCCTGCAACGTTTGAACTGTTTGCCACTGAGTACCATCTTTTGAACGCTGTAATTCAAACCGGCTGCTGTTCATTTCATTGGCAGTTTCCCATGAAGCAACCACTTCATTGTTGCGATTGACAACAGTGGAAAATGATATAAGTTTCAACGGTAATATTTGTGTACTCGTGAGTGACAGGTCGTCAAAATAAGCATCTACTGAAGATCCGTTAAATGGATAACTCTTCAGCGTGATCCTCACTTTTCTGGTTCCGGGAGGAGCTGTGATGGTTGAAGTATATTCTGTCCATACACCTTTGTCACTCTGCATACCAGTATTGTATGAAACCAGTAAATTATCGGATGCTCCCAAATATTCAACGAGCATGAGTGATCCGTCGGGTGGAGTCTGATTATAAACCTGCATGAATCCGGTAAACGTAAAATTTCTGTTACCGGCATCGATGTCAGTGGCCAGGCTTGATACATCTACCACCTGATAGATTTGTCCTTTGACTGAATTACATCCTGAAAAGAAGAAATAAGTTCCTCCATGAGCAGCGGGGAAACCGTTTTGATTTCCCGGGATTCTCCAATCGGAGGATCCAAAGCAGGATGTTCCCTGTGATACAATGGTCCAGCCTGTTGTAGTCGGCGATTCAGCGCCCGGATTTACAATTAAATTTTGAGCATCAGTTTGATATGTGGCGAGCATAATACACAGAACTGAGAAGTAAAGTTTCAGATTCATAAGAGATTATAAAATGGTATTGAGCACAAAGTAAAATAAATTAAGATAGAAATATCTTTTCGAGACTTATTTATTTTACTGATTTTGGCTATCTCAAATTTTTGAAATTGTCGCGGCTGTATGTACCGGGTACAGCATGATTTCCCGCTTTGAAGGCAAGGTTGACATATTTGATATTATTTAGCTCAGTCAGGTTATAAACGATAGTTGCCAAATAATTGTATGCGCCGGTTTCTCCGGATTCATCAGTCAATTTCTCACTGTTGGGAATTGAGATATAAATGGTATCATTTGAAATAGCTTTGAGTTCGAGTTGTATTTCAGGATAACTTGTGTTCAGCGCACCAACCAGTTGTTGAGCAGATAACTGACCTAAAGTATTATTCTCGGGTTTTACCAGTTTTTCGACAGTCTTGTTTTTCAGAGTTTCTACTTTCCAAAGCGAAGGAATGTTTATAATCTGGTTGTGCAATTCAGAAGTATCAATCTCTTCTGTACCTGCATTTACGGTGTCTGTAGGTACTTCGTTTGGATTTGAATTTTCTGACGAATGGCAGGCAGAAATGATGAAAGTGAAAACGAAAAGAACAGGAGTGATACGTTTCATATAGGATTCCTTTAATACAAACTTATTCTATAATTGGAAAGATGACAGACAAATTTATTACAATGTTTCCCGACCGGAAAATTTATTGCATTGAACTTTTGGGAAAAATATTTTGGCCTTAAATTCTCTTTCAAAGTGAATCAAAGAATTTATCGGTAGCAGCCGCAAATAAATTAATCCCTATTTTTATTGCTTAAAAACTCATTTCTTATGAAAAAAATTTCCCTGCTTTCTTGTTTCTTTTTGATCTCTTTTTTTTCTTTCGCCCAGAACCAGGACAGCATTTGGTTTGTAAATAATTATACAAAAGTGGAGGAATACATTCCGATGCGCGATGGCGTCAGGCTTTTTACGGCAGTGTATATCCCAAAAGATACAACTTCGCAACACCCCTTTCTGATGACGAGGACGCCTTATAGTTGCCGCCCCTACGGTGCAAATAATTATACTCCGATGTGGAACAGCTACAAAATGAAACTGGCAAAGTCTGGTTACATTTTTGTATTTCAGGATGTGCGTGGCCGTTATATGAGCGAGGGTGTTTTTGAAGATGTAAGGCCATTCAATAAAGACAAAAAGGGAAAAGAAACGGATGAGGCGAGTGATACCTACGATGCCATCGACTGGCTGATACACAATACAAAAAATAACAACGGTAAGGTTGCTGTAACAGGTACTTCCTATCCCGGGTTCTATTCCACGGAAGCAGCGCTCAGCGGGCATCCGGCCCTGGTGGCAGTGAGTCCGCAGGCGCCGGTAACGGATTGGTTTATGGGAGATGATTTCCATCACAAAGGAGCTTTTTTTATCATGGATGCTTTTTCTTTTTATCCGTTTTTCGGTACACCTCATCCAAAACCTTCTACCACATACACCCGTGGATTTTCTTTCAAATCGGATGATAACTACAATACATACCTGAAAACAGGGGCGCTTAAAAATTTTGCAAAACTGATGGGCGACAGCATTCCTTTCTGGAAAGATCTTTATGATCATCCCAATTATGATGCATGGTGGCAGGCAAGAAATGCGCGTACCGGGTTGTACAATGTAAAGCCGGCCATGCTTTGGGTGGGAGGGTTGTTCGATGCAGAAGACTGCTTTGGCGCATGGAATTGTTTCAAAGCGACAGAGGTGCAAAGCCCGGAAACAAACAACAAAATCGTGATGGGGCCATGGTATCACGGGCAATGGAGCAGGGAGGGCAGCTTCATGGGCAATGTGAGATTCGGTCAGAATACTTCTGAATTTTTTCAGGACAGTATTGAAATCCCATTCTTCAATCATTACCTTTTAAATACTCCTGATCCGGGTTTGGATAAAGCCAACATTTTCTTTTCCGGAGAAAATCAATGGCATCGTTTTGATCAATGGCCTCCAAAAAATGTCAGTGAAGAAAATCTTTACCTGATGGACAATGCCAAGTTGTCTCTCGGAAAAGCGCCCACCGGAAAAAACAGTTATGATCAATACGTGAGCGATCCTGCACATCCGGTTCCCTACACGGCAGGAATCCATTTTCGCCGTACACGTGAGTACATGACCGACGACCAGCGTTTTGCTTCACGCCGTACCGATGTACTTTCTTATGAAACGGATATTTTGCCAAAAGACATTACACTGGCAGGTCCGGTTATTGCAGATTTGATGGCTTCCATTTCTACTACTGATGCAGATTTTGTTGTGAAACTCATTGATGTTTTTCCTGATGATTTCGATTATCCTGCCGATTGGAAAGGGAATGGGGAAAATTATCCGATGGGCGGATATGAAATGCTGGTCAGGGCAGAGATTATGAGAGGAAAATTCAGGAATAGTTTTGAGAAACCTGAACCTTTTGTTCCCGGCAAGATTTCTGAAGTGAAATGGGAATTGCCCGATGTGGCTCACACTTTCAAAAAAGGGCACCGGATTATGATTCAGATTCAAAGCAGTTGGTTCCCGCTGGCTGATAGCAATCCGCAAAAGTTTGAAGATATCTACCAGGCCAATGATAGTGATTTTCAAAAATCCACTATTCGCATTTATCACGATGCGGCTCATCCATCAAGAATTATTTTACCTGTATTACAATAAAAAATGTTCAAAAAATTCCTGTTCTTCCTTTGTCTGGCGCCGCTTGTTTCGTGTGCCCAGCGCGAAGGAAATTATGTAAGAGACAATTACATCAAGATTGATACAACCATTATTATGCGCGATGGTGTAAAGCTATACACGATTATTTATGTACCCAAAGACAATACCCGGACATATCCGATTCTGATGGAGCGAACGCCTTATTCTGCCGGGCCTTACGGAGAAAATAATTATAAAATGCGCATCGGACCAAACAGCAATCTGATGCATGATAAATACATTTTTGTTTATCAGGATGTGCGCGGCAGGTACATGAGTGAAGGGCACAACAAAGAAGTAACACCTTATATCTCCGATAAAAAATCCAATAAAGATGTTGATGAAAGCAGCGATACGTATGACACCGTTGACTGGCTCGTAAAAAATATTAAAGGCAATGATGGCAAAGTTGGAATTTACGGAATTTCTTATCCGGGCTTTTATTCCACTGCATCTCTGCCTGGCGCACATCCGGCAATTAAAGCCGTCAGCCCGCAGGCGCCGGTTACGGATGAATTTATCGGAGATGATGCCAATCATAACGGCGCTTTCTTTTTACTCGATAATTTTTCCTTCATGAATTATTTCGGGAAGGAGAGGAGCGGCCCGGTAAAAGATTATGGAGGAGTAATGTTTCCACTTAAAACAAATGACGTGTATGATTTCTTTATGAAACTTGGCCCTGTAAAAAATTCGCAGAGCGAAGAATATTTCAATCACCGTTCTTACATCTGGAATCAGTACCTGGAACACGATACTTATGATCATTACTGGCAAAGCAGAAATATCAGGCCCTATTTGAAGGACATAAAAATTCCAACACTTGTTGTGGGAGGATGGTTTGATGCGGAAGATTTATTCGGTTCTTTGCACACTTTTCAGGCTATTGACAGGCAGGGAGGCTCAAATGATTTTCTCGTGATGGGGCCGTGGACACATGGTGCATGGGCGTCCGGATCATGGACTAAATTTGGCAGTTATGATTTTGGAAACAATACATCAAAATATTTTCAGGATTCCATTGAGACACGTTTTTTTAATTATTACCTGAAGGGTGAGGGCAGTTTTGATAACAGCAAAGCCACTGTATTTGAAACCGGAAAAAACGAGTGGCATCAATTTAAAACATGGCCGCCTGCAAATGCCCATCCGGTCAATTTCTATCTGACATCTTCCAAAAGTTTATCGCCCGTAAAAGAGAAAAAGCAAAAAGCGTTTTTGTCTTATGTCAGCGATCCGTCTAACCCTGTCCCTTATACGGGAAAAGTGATGGGCCGCCGGAACAATGAATACATGGCAGAAGATCAGTCTTTTGCTTCATCGCGAAAAGATGTATTGTCTTTCTCTTCTGCTGAATTAAAAAATGATTTGACAATTGCTGGTCCGTTGCAGGCTGAGTTGTATGTAAGCCTGAATACCACAGATGCAGATTTTATTGTGAAAATTATCGACGAAGTTCCGTTGCCTTCGGACGATGTAGCAGATAAGAATGCAGCTAATTCTGGTTTCTATCAAAGGCTTGTCAGGGCTGAGGTATTCCGTGGAAAATTCAGGAATGATTATACAAAGCCTGAACCATTTATTCCCGGAAAAATCGATAAAGTTCATATCAATCTCAACGATGTTTTTCATGAATTTAAAAAGGGGCATCGCATCATGGTTCAGGTGCAAAGCAGTTGGTTCCCGTTGGTGGATATGAATCCCCAAAAGTTTATGAAGATCCCGGAAGCCAATGCAAGTGATTTTCAGAAAGCAGAAATTAAGATTTATACCGATAAGTCACATCCGTCTTCGATAACATTGCCGGTAATGAAATAGATCAAAGAGAGTTTCAAATTCTTTTGTAACACCATTTGTATTCCTCTTCCCACAGGCGGATGGGGATACATGCCTGTAGCATTCATTACCGGCCAACAGATTTATTTGGATCAATAATTTGAAATCCTCCGGTCAAATTTTAATTGATGTATTGCAAAATGTTTTTACGATAAGAGGCTCTGGAAATTTATTCTTTGGGGTTATTTTCTAACCATTGAGTTATCTCCGGAAGAGGAGGAGTCATTGCTTCATAAACTGCATCTTCAATAGCGCCTCTGATATTGTATCTGTAAAGCTCATTGCTTCTTGTTGGATTGACGCGATTGCTCAAAAAAACATAAACCAGATTGTATTCCGGATCAACCCAGACGGCTGTTCCTGTATAACCCGTATGACCGAAGGTGAGGGGAGATGCAAACCTCGATGGATACGGCCGCCTGTCTGTGGTCGTATAATTGTCTTTTTGCGGTTTGTCAAAACCAATTCCTCTTCTGCTGATGGAACTGTTGTAAGCGGTAAATAGTTTGACAGTCTCTGGTTTGATATATTGCCTGCCATTAAAATTTCCATCGTTTAACAGCATTTGAAAAATAGCACCAATGTCCCCGGCGTTACTGAATAATCCTGCATGTCCCGAAACACCTCCAAACATTGCGGCACCTTCGTCATGTACATCTCCATGCAAATGCTGATGGCGGAAATAAGTGTCCCATTCTGTGGGGGCAATTAAGGATGTGTCAAAGTGGTTTCGCGGATTAAACCCAATCGAAGTAAGTCCCATGGGTTTGTAAAAATTTTCATAGACAAACTTATCAATACGCAATCCTGAAATGGCTTGTACTATATCTCCCATCAAAATAAAATCGTTGTCGCTGTAGAGATATTTTGCCGGCAGAATGAGCTTGCTGTCGACGATGCTCTGGTCCATTGTTTTCCAGTAATCGCTGCGCAAATAAAGATGTTGTGCCACTCTTACACCAAACTCAGCCGAAGAATCCGAACGGTAGAATTCCGGTAAGGGTGTTTTGGTTGCGGTATCAATGGTTTTAAGATAAAAGACAACATCCGGAACCAGTCCGGCCTGATGAAGCATGATATCTCTGATATTCAAATCAGATTTGTCGCTGTGCCTTACCCACGGCAAGTACGTTCCCAAAGTTTTATCCAGCCTGAGTTTGCCTTCGTCATACAACTTCATTGTGCTGATGGTGGTGGCTGCCACTTTAGTAACTGATGCCATATCAAAAATACTGTTGACCGTCATCGGCGTAGGATCGTCGTAACTGTAGGTGCCATAAGCTTTTTCAAATACGATTTTTCCATTGCGCATGATTAAGACCACGCAACCGGGATAGGCTTTTTTATCTATCCCGAGAATGGCGATGGAATCAATCGCAGAGGCCATTTTTTTCCCGTTTAAACCTTCAGACTCGGGTGTAGCAAATGGCAAAATCTCCCGGGAAAGAATTTTGCCGGATTGTTGTTCCGAAAATAATTTGTTCACCTGTGTAGCATTTTTATTGGATGTCTGGGAAAATACGACAACTGCCGGAGCCAGGAGCAGAAAGAGAATGAAGGAAATTTTTTGCATTGCCAATCAGAAATTTTTTAGAAATGAAGGTAAGTGAAAGTGATAAAAAACAGAAACGGGATTGGGAAACAATGAATCGAACTAATGATTTGCTCCCGGTCTGATTTTCTATGACAGCTTTCCTATATTCAATGCTACTGTAACTATCTTTTTATGATTTTAAACAGGAGAATACTACTCCCTTTAATTAATTCGCATGGTTCATTTCCCTGTTACTTTCCGGAGTAGCAGCCATCCTTTTCATGTTTTGTTCAGCAGTTCTTGTGAAAGAATTTTATCCCGTACGGAAATAAAATAACAGCCTCTTCAGGAGCGGGGTATAATTTTTGTGAACAATGTAGGTTGCTGTTTATAAAAAGGATAAATAATAATCTTAATTAAAAGACAATGGAAACCAGTCAAATCAAATCCCTCAACGCTAAATTGAATAACTCTATAGATGCGCTGCTTCCCGAACTGGAAACCATCTATAAAGACATTCATCAGAATCCCGAATTATCCATGCAGGAAGTTCGCACTTCAAAAATAGCTGCCGATTATTTGACCAAATATCATTTTGAAGTAACCACCAATGTGGGCGCTCATGGCGTGGTCGGGTTGATGAAAAATGGCGATGGTCCCGTGGTGATGCTGCGTGCTGATATGGACGCGCTTCCTGTCACGGAGACAACAGGGTTGCCGTATGCGAGCACAAAAGTAGCCAGGGATGAAGAAGGAAAAGAGGTGGGCGTATCTCATGTATGCGGGCACGATATACACGTGACATGGCTGATGGGCGCTTCAAGATTATTTTCGGAAAATAAAGCGCTGTGGAAGGGAACATTGATGGTTGTTTTTCAGCCGGGCGAAGAAGTGGGCAGGGGAGCGCAAAGCATGATTGATGCCGGTATGATGAATCGTTTTCCCAAACCGGACATTATTTTAGGACAGCATGTGATGGTGGGCGAAGCGGGCACTGTGGGTTACAGAAGCGGAGCCATTCTTTCTGCCGGAAATAGTATCAAGGTGAAACTTTTCGGACGGGGCGCACACGGCTCCTATCCGCAAACATCCATTGACCCGGTTATCATGGCGTCTGCTACTGCAATGCGATTGCAAACCATTGTTTCGCGCGAAGTAGCTCCTAAGGAAACCGCTGTGTTAACCATAGGTTCTTTGCAGGCCGGAACAAAGGAAAATATTATCCCGGAAGATGCTACGCTAAAATTGAATATCCGAACTTTTAACGATGGTGTGAAAGAACATATCCTTTCTGCTGTAAAACGTATATGCGATGCAGAAAGTGCGGCCTCCAATGCGCCGCAGATGCCTGAATACACAAATTTAGACAGCTACCCCCTGACCGAAAATGATGCCGAAGCAACGGCGAAAGTGGCGGCTGCTTTTAAGGCTCAGTTTGGCGAAAATGTTCACGAAACGCAGCCTGCAGCAGCGAGTGAAGATTTCAGCATATTCGGCAGAAACTGGAAGGTGCCTTATGTTTTTTGGTTTGTCGGAGGAACGGATCCGAAAACATACAGAGACGCCATTAAAAATAATCAGTTAAATTCCATTCCGAGCAATCACTCACCTAAGTTTGCACCTGTTATTCATCCTACTTTAAAAACAGGATTGCAGGCAATGATGACAGCGGCAGCAGCCTGGCTTTAGCAAATTTTCAACAATCATTAGAAAATGGAAAAGCTACATACCTTTTATTATTTCCTTGATCTGGCGGGGACTTTTGCTTTCGCTATCAGCGGTGCAACGGCAGCAAGAGAACGCGGTCTTGATTTATTCGGTATTTGTGCCATTGCCTTTACAGTTGCCTGTGGCGGTGGAATCATCCGCGACCTTTGCATTGGGGCGGTTCCTCCCGCCGGGTTAACAACCTGGTATTATCTTGCCACATCTCTCGTGGCTGCTGTCATGACCATAAGTTTATTTCCATTGGTGCAAAAAATAAACCGGCCTGTTATTTTATTTGATGCTGCGGGGCTTTCATTGTTTGCCGTTACAGGCGCACGAAAGGTGTTATTTTTTGGTCACAATGCTGAAGTAGCTGTATTGCTTGGCGTTGTTACAGCCGTTGGCGGTGGAATCATCCGCGACATTTTGCTAAACAGGATTCCGGTGGTATTGGAAAAAGAAATTTATGCTTCCGCAGCCTTTTTAGGTGCATTGATTGTGGTGGCGGGAAATTATTTTCATTGGCTGACGATGGATTGGTTGTCTGTAATCGGTTTGGTGGTTTGTTTCCTGTTGCGTATGCTGGCGCTGCGCTATCATTGGAACCTGCCGGTTTTTTCAAATGAGAAAACCGGTACGGAAGATAAAAGTTGATTTTATCTTTCAAAAAACATTGGATAAAAAAGATTAGAAAAATAATGCAATAAGAAACAGCTTTACGTTATGAAAAAAATAGGATTTTTATCTTTCGGGCATTGGGGCGATCATCCTTCATACAAAACCCGTTCGGCAGGTGATGCGTTGCTGCAGTCTGTTGACCTGGCTGTAGCCGCTGAAGAAATGGGTTTGGATGGCGCATATTTTCGCGTCCATCATTTTGCACAACAATTGGGTTCGCCCTTTCCGTTGCTGGCTGCCATTGGCGCTAAAACTAAGAAAATAGAAATAGGGACGGCTGTAATTGACATGCGCTATGAAAATCCTTTGTATATGGCTGAAGATGCCGGCGCTGCCGATTTAATTTCCGGCGGACGGTTGCAGTTGGGCATCAGCAGGGGTTCACCGGAACAGGTCATTGACGGCTGGCGTTATTTCGGTTATGAGCCAAAGGATGGCGAAGATGATGCCGCTATGGCGCGTCGCAAGGCGATGGTGTTTCTGGAAAAACTAAAAGGCATTGGTTTTGCCCGGCCCAATCCCAGGCCTATGTTTCCGAATCCCTCCGGCTTATTGCGATTAGAGCCTTATTCTGAAGGCTTGCGCGAACGCATCTGGTGGGGTGCAGGCTCCAATGCCACAGCTATATGGGCTGCTGAAAATGGTATGAATCTTCAAAGCTCTACTTTAAAGGAAAATGAAAGTGGAAAACCCTTTCATGTGCAACAGGCAGAACAAATCAGGTTTTACAAAGAGGCATGGAAAAAAGCAGGCCACAAACGTGAACCGCGGGTTTCGGTAAGCCGATCAATATTTGCTCTGGTGAATGACATGGATCATTATTACTTTGGCAACGAGGCGGAGCGAACCGACGAGATTGGATTTATAGAAAAAAACAAACAGGCCATTTTTGGAAGAAGTTATGCCGCCGAACCCGATCAGCTCATTAAAGAACTGGCTAAAGATGAAGCCATCCGGGAAGCAGATACCCTGCTGCTAACCGTACCCAGTACGCTGGGCGTTGATTATAATGTGCATGTGCTGTCAGCCATATTGGAACATGTGGCGCCGGAATTAGGCTGGCGTTGAGCATCAGGTGAGACAGGGGTTTAGGCATAGTGAAAGATTTGATAACCGGCATTTTTTTACACACTTATTTTCACTTTCTAAAATATAAAAAATGAAAGTCTTTAGCAGTCCCCTTATTGCCAGGGAGTTACTTTAAAAGTATCTAATTTTACTGGTAATTAATCCATCAGAAAAGAATGATAACCATAGACAATTACTTAGACAGCCATTATATACACCGTAGCAATTGGTTAAGAGCAGCGGTTTTGGGGGCAAATGACGGTATTATTTCTATTTCAAGTCTTGCCATTGGTGTGGCAACAGCGGGTACGGCGAGGGACCCTGTTTTATTGGCGACGATTGCAGGACTCGTTGCCGGGGCATTATCTATGGCTGCAGGAGAATATGTTTCTGTTAGTTCACAATCGGACCTTGAAAAATCTGATATTGAAAGAGAAAGAAAAGAACTGGAGGAAATGCCTGAAACAGAACTGAAAATTCTGGGAGAGATTTATGAAAGAAGGGGATTAAAAAAAGAAACGGCATTGCAGGTAGCCAAAGAGCTGACTGAGTTTGATGCGCTTGGTGCCCACACCAGGGACGAATTGGGTATTAATGAAGTTAGCAAGGCAAACCCATTACAGGCAGCTTTTGCTTCAGCCGCGGCATTTATCGGAGGTGGCATTTTACCTCTTATTGTTACCATTTTTGCACCCGTAAAAAATATGGAATATTCCCTTTATGGAGTTACTATTATTTCCTTGATAATACTGGGTGGCCTATCAGGAAGATCCGGAGGAACTGGTATCGCGAAACCGATTATCAGAATTGTGATTTGGGGAATTATTGCAATGGCATTATCTACCCTTGTAGGATATCTCTTTAGTGTTAATGTTTAATTTTAAAATTTAATATTATGGAATTCAAAACACCCGCCAGTCTCCACGAAGAACATGAAGCATTACACAAAGCGCTAAAAACGGCAACAGGATATTCCGGTAAAACCGGTGAAGCCGCAAAAGTGGTTGCTAAAGTGCTGCATCCGCATTTTATAAAGGAAGAAGAATATGCATTGCCACCTTTGGGTTTATTGCCTTTGCTCGCAAAAGGGAAAATTTTACCGGAGATGAAACCGGTCATATCAATGACCGATAAACTTAAATTGGAGTTACCCGAAATGCTTGAAGAGCATAAAGAAATAGAGTCTGCCTTGAAAGAATTGATAAAAGCATCAAAGGCAGAGAATCACCCTGATGCAACTACTTTTGCGGAACAGTTAATGGAACATGCTAAAACGGAGGAGACGATATCGTATCCGACAGCCATATTAATCGGGGAATATTTGAAGTTGAAACTGAAATAAACTTTTAGTAACCGGCTAAGCGAAATTCAAAACACAAATTATGAAGGTTGTTCCATTAGCCGAAGGAAAATCATTTATTGCAAAGCAGGTGCCGGCCAATGCCATTGGCAATGGTTGGTTTTATTTGCTGCAGGTTGCAACGTGAAATACATTATTTCCCAAATCCCGAAGGGATTAAATGTTTATAGCATAGGATTGGTGAGACGTGGTGC
>ERZ778017.303-NODE-303-length-73660-cov-110.749868_pt1 | contig 73660 bp, 62 predicted proteins | sample MGYA00375747_ERZ778017 | MGnify/ENA primary metagenome ERZ778017 (study PRJEB29350, sample SAMN05509838) | bioreactor metagenome | biome: bioreactor; material: wastewater | place: South Africa: University of Cape Town | collected 2014-03-17 ...
TCTTCCATGGAGCCACCGCCCCGCACCAGCAGGATGACGTCCACCGGCGGGCACGTGAGCGCGCCATGCTCAGGTTGCCCGGCGCACAGCTCATACAGCCGCGACAACGCGCCGCAGAGCGTGGCGGGAGCCGCCTCGCCCTGCACCTGCGCCGGGACGAGCACCACCGGAACATGCGGAGCGCGCCGCGCCAGCGTCGTCTGCACGTCGTGCAGGGCGGCCGCGCCCAGCGACGTCACCAGCCCGATCGCGCGCGGCATCACGGGCAGCCGTCGCTTGCGCGCGCCATCGAACAGCCCTTCGGCCTCCAGCCTGGCCTTCAGACGCAGAAACTGCTCGAAGAGCTCGCCCTGCCCCGCGCGCTCCATGCCCTGGACGACGAGCTGCAGATCGCCGCGGGCCTCGTAGACGCCCAGCTGCGCCCGAACATCCACGCGCATGCCTTCACGCGGCACGAAGTCGAGCTCGCCGGCCGCGCGGCGAAACATGGCACAGCGCAACTGCCCTTGCGCGTCCTTCAGAGTGAAGTAGCAGTGCCCGCTCGCAGCCCTTGAAAACCCGGAAATCTCCCCGCGCACCGTGACGGGATTGAACCTTGCCTGCAAGGCGTCGGCCACGGCTCGGCACAAGGCCCCAACCTCCCAGATCAGCGGCGCCACAGCGTCATTTTCTCCCTCAGACATAAGCGGGACAAGGGTTTGCGACGTATGTCCGATTGCGAGTCATCCACAACGGGCGGGAATCGGGTTTTTGCCTGTCGGCCGATGAATGCACGGCGAAGAAATCAGAACGCCACATGCAACATGTTGATTTACAAAAGAATTTCACTGCTTATTTTTTAAGCAAAGCCAACGAAGCACCAGCCGACGCGCGCCTGGCGCGCTTGTACCGCCACTTGCCCACAAAGTTATCCACAGGAACGGTGGATGAGCGGCTGATGCTGCACCGCACCCAGGCTTTGGTGTGACGCCAGACAGGCTGCGTCATAATCAATAGCTGACATCCAACCGCGCGGAGTGAGCCTTGCTTTCGATCATACAAGCCTCGGGCTGGCCGATCTGGCCGCTCATCGCCTGCTCCATCGCTGCCCTCGCGCTCATCATCGAGCGCTTCATCTCCCTGCAAACCCGGCGCGTGGCGCCACCCAAGCTGCTGGACGAGGCCATGGCCGTGACGGCGCGCAGTCTGCCCGCGCCCGACGTGGTGAACCAGCTGGCGCAGAACGGCGCGCTCGGCGAGGTGCTGGCCAGCGGCATCCGCCAGCTCGCGCGCGATCCGCGCAGCACCACCGAGGACGTGCGCGCAGTCATGGAAGGCAGCGGCCGCGCGGCGGCGCACCGGCTTGAAAAATACCTCAACGCGCTGGGCACCATTGCTTCGGCCGCCCCGCTGCTGGGGCTGCTGGGCACGGTGGTGGGCATGATCGAGATTTTTGGCGCACAGGCCGGCGCGGGCGCGGTTGGCCACGTGGCGGGGGGCGGCAACCCGGCGCAGCTGGCGCACGGCATCTCGATGGCGCTGTACAACACGGCGTTCGGCCTCATCATCGCCATTCCGGCGCTGTTCTTCTGGAAGTACTTCCGCAGTCGCGTGGACGCCTACACGCTGCAGCTGGAGCTGGCGTCCGAGCAGTTCCTGCGGCACCTGTCGCAAATGGGCAGACGCCAGCTGTAACGGAGAGCGCTTATGCACTTTCGTGCCGGCCCCCGTGAGGAGCCCAGAATCGACCTGATCCCGTTCATCGACGTGCTGCTGGTGATCCTGATCTTCCTCATGCTCACCACGACCTACAGCCGTTTCACCGAACTGCAGCTCACCCTGCCCGTGGCCAATACCGAGCAGATGCGCGATCGCCCGCGCGAGGTGAACGTGGCGGTGTCGGCCGACGGGCACTACGCGGTCAACCGGACGGCATTGCAGGGGCGCGGCGTGAACGACCTGGCGGCAGCGCTGCAAACGGCCGCGCAGGCGGGGGGTGAGAGCATCCTCATCATCAGCGCGGACGCGATGGCGCCGCACCAGTCGGTGATCACGGTGATGGAAGCGGCGCGGCGCGTGGGGCTGTCGCAAGTCACCTTCGCCACCCAGTCTTCCGGGGCCGCGCCCCGTTGATTCCATGAACGAGCGCCTGCGTCGCGCCTGGACGCATCGGGGCGTGCTGGCGCGGCTGCTGTGGCCGCTCTCCCAGCTGTACGGCGCCGCGCTCACGCTGCGCGGCTGGGCCTACCGGCGCGGCTGGGTGCGCCCGGACCGCCTGCCCGTGCCCGTGCTGGTGGTGGGTAACGTGGTGGCGGGCGGAGCCGGCAAGACGCCGGTCACGATGGCCGTGGTGCGGCATTTGCAGGGCGCGGGCTGGCGCCCCGGCGTGATCTCGCGCGGGTACGGACGCATGAGTCGCGGCTGCCAGGCGGTCGCTGAGTCAAGCAGCGCCTCGGAGGCAGGCGACGAGCCGCTGCTGATTGCACGGCGCACCGGAGCGCCCGTCTTCGTGGCCGAGGCGCGGTTTGAGGCCGGCCTGGCGCTGCTCGCGGCGCACCCCGGCTGCGACATCCTGGTGTGCGACGACGGCCTGCAGCACCTGCGGCTGGCGCGCGACCTGGAGATCTGCGTCTTCGGCGATCTCGGGGTGGGCAACGGCTGGCTGCTGCCGGCCGGGCCGTTGCGCGAGCCCTGGCCGCGCGCGGTGGATGCGGCGCTGTACCGCGGCGCGGCGCCCGCGGGCACGGCGGCGGCCTTCGAGGTGACGCGCGCGCTGGCGCCGCACGCCGTCGATGCCGCGGGTATGCATTTGCCGCTCGACAGCCTGCGCGGCCAGCCACTGCACGCGCTGGCGGCGGTCGCCGAGCCTGAGGCCTTTTTTGCGATGCTGCGCGCACGGGGCCTCACACTCGCCTCGGCGCAGGCGCTGCCGGATCACTATGATTTTGATGGCTGGGAGCGCCCTCCTCACAAGGGAGAAAGACTGATTTGTACCGAAAAAGATGCGGTCAAGCTCTGGCCCACGCACCCGGACGCGCTGGCCGTGCCGCTGCAACTGAGTGTGGCGCCCGCCTTCTTCGCCTGGCTGGATGCGCGGCTGGCCGCACTATCATCGACGCACGCAGGAGTTGCCCATGGATCCGAAACTGCTTGAACTGCTGGTCTGCCCCGTCACCAAGGGAGCACTGGTCTACGACCGCGAGCATCAAGAGCTGATTTCGCACAGCGCGCGCCTGGCCTACCCGGTGCGCGATGGCATCCCCATCCTGCTGGAAACCGAGGCGCGCACGCTGACAGACGAGGAAATCGAGGCCAGGCCCCATCGTCCGGCCACCGGCTGACGCCCCTGCATGTCGCGCGGCTTGCCGTGGCCGCGTGGTGCCGGGTGCTGCGGGGCGGCACCAGGCTGACAAGAGCCCCATGCGGCCTGCAAGCTTGCTGCAAAAGGCGGCGTCCAGACCGCCGTTAAGGCTGCGTTCATCCCGGCTGGCCAAACTTGCGGCATGAACCACGAACCAGCCCGCCCCTGCCGTCCGTCCCTGCGCCCAGCCGCCGCACTTCGGGCCGAAGCCTGTCCCGCTGCCTGCGGTGTTCCCGCGCCTGAACGGCCACCATACCGCGCCGTACCTCATTCCATTCTGAGGAGCGAGCGATGAAATCCCTCGGCCCCTTGCTGGCTGCACTGGCGGTACTGGCTACCGCGATACTCGGCGCGCAGACTTATGCACCCTATGGGACGACAACCGCCGTCGGGATTTCGCTGGGCGCCGCGTCCATCGCCGCGATGAGTCTGGCCCTGATTCTCGCGGCACGCCCACGGCTGGTCGAGCGCCTGTTCGGCGGGCTCGACCGGATGTACGGCATGCACAAATGGCTGGGCATCACGGCTCTCGCACTGATGATCGGACACAACACACTGGAGCCCGACCTCGAAGACGTGGTTCGCGAAACCCGGGTGGGCGAATTCGCCTCCGACTTGGGCGAATTTGCGCTCAACGGCTTCATCGGCCTGCTGTTGATCAGCTGGATCAAGCGCATTCCGTTCACCCGGCTCGAGCTGCCCTGGCCGATCTGGCGCTTTTCCCACCGCTTCACCGGCCTTCTGTTCGCCGCGGTCGCGTTCCACCAGCTTGCCGTGGACAAGCCCGCCGGCATCGACGGCACGCTCGGCCTGTACCTGAACGCATTCAGCCTGGCGGGGCTGGCGGCCTGGTTGTTCACGCAATTCGTCGCGCCCTTTATGCGCCAGCGCAACTTCGTGCTGGAGCGCGTCGACCGGCACGGCCCGGTGACAGAGCTGACACTGCGCCCCGAAGGCAGGGCGATGCGCTGGCAGGCGGGGCAATTCGCCTTCGTGTCCGCCACGGGCGCGGGCATGGCCGAGCCGCACCCCTTCACCATAGCCAGCGCCCCGAATGCGGGCGGCAGCCTGCGCTTCGACATCAAGGCCCTGGGTGGCTGGACCCGGCGCCTGCCCCAGCGCCTGGCCCCGGGCCAGCGCCTGCGCATCGAAGGCCCTTATGGCCGCTTCGTGTTCCGCAAGCGGGTGCGACGGCAGGTCTGGCTGGCGGGCGGGATTGGCATCACGCCCTTCCTGGCCTGGGCCGAGGCCCTGACCGATGCCGACCGCCAGGACATCACGCTGGTCTGGGCCGTGGCGACGCGGGCCGAGGCCTTCGCCGCCAACCGGCTGGCCGCCATTGCCGAACGCCATCCGGGGCTCACGGTGCACATCGTTGCCAGCACCGAGGACGGGCGCTTGACGGCGCAGCGGCTCGCGCAGCTGGTCGCCTTTCCGCTGCGCGAATCGCAACTGTTCTACTGCGGCCCGACCGGCCTGCGCGATGCGATCGTCTCGGGACTCGAGGCGATGGGACAACGCCCCCGCCGGGTCCACTCGGAAGCGTTCGAGCTGCGCTGAAGGCTTGCCTGCCGAACGCCGCAGCCCGTCCCCTCCTTGCCATCGCTGGCCGGACGCGACGGCGGCGGTGAGGACGACTGGCGCAGGATCGTCGGCTTTCGGCCCCCGGTCCTGCATGGGCCAGGCTTGAAACCCCTGCGCACCCGCGGGTGTCGCCTTCCATGTGAAAGCGCCATCAAAATACCGGTTGTTCTGTTTTGGATGCACCGCCCGATATGGCCATGGCTTTTACCGTACTGATTCCCGCGCGTCTGGCCTCCACGCGCCTGCCGAACAAGCCGCTGGCGGACATCGCCGGCAAACCCATGGTGGTGCGCGTGGCCGAACGCGCGGCGCGCAGCGGCGCGGCACGCGTCGTCGTCGCGGCAGACAGCGCCGAGATCGTGCAAGCCTGCGAGCGATACGGCGTGCAGGCGCTGCTCACCCGCGCGGACCACGCCAGCGGCAGCGACCGGCTGGCCGAAGCCTGCACGCTGCTGGGGCTGGCGGATGACGCCGTCGTCGTCAATGTGCAGGGCGACGAGCCCTTGATCGATCCCGCGCTGATCGACGCCGTCGCCGCGCTGCTGACGGCGCATGCCGAGGTGAGCATGGGCACGGCCGCGCACCCGATCACGAGCGCGGCGGACTTCGCCAATTCCAACGTGGTCAAGGTGGTCCTGGATGCGCGGGGCCTGGCGCACTATTTCAGCCGCGCGCCAATTCCCCACGCGCGCGATGCCGCGCCGGGTAGCGCCTGGTGGCAGGGCGCAGCGGCGCAGGACCTCGCGCCGCTGCGCCACATCGGCATCTACAGCTATCGCGTGGCCTTCTTGCGCGCATTTGCCGAGCTGGCTCCGGCACCGACCGAGCGGATCGAGGCGCTGGAGCAATTGCGCGCGCTCTGGCACGGCCACCGCATCGCGGTCCACGTCACGCCGCAGGCACCCGGCGCCGGCGTGGACACGCCCGAGGACCTGGAGCGCGTGCGCGCATTCCTTGCCGCGCATCCTGCGTGAACTCCGGCTGTAAGCTGTTGCAAGACATCTGCATGCTATTCTTGAATGCTGTAGCGCACGGCCTGCGGCGTGCCGCCCGATTTCAAAACTAGCGAGAGAGACCCCCATGAAATTGATTCTGCTTGGCGCACCAGGAGCAGGCAAGGGCACGCAAGCGGCCTTCATCTGCAAGCAATTCGGCATTCCGCAGATTTCCACGGGCGACATGCTGCGCGCGGCCGTGAAGGCGGGCACGCCGCTGGGCCTGCAGGCCAAGGCGGTGATGGACGTGGGCGCGCTGGTGAGCGACGAGATCATCATCGGTCTGGTGAAGGAGCGCATCGCCCAGCCCGACTGCGCCCAGGGTTTCCTCTTCGATGGCTTTCCGCGCACCATCCCGCAGGCCGACGCGATGAAGGCCGCGGGGGTCAAGCTCGACTATGTGCTGGAGATCGACGTGCCGTTCGACGCCATCATCGAGCGCATGAGCGGGCGCCGCTCGCACCCCGCGTCGGGCCGCACCTACCACGTCAAGTTCAACCCGCCCAAGGTCGATGGCAAGGACGACGTGACCGGCGAGCCGCTGGTGCAGCGCGACGACGACCGGGAAGAAACCGTCAAGAAGCGCCTGCAGGTCTATAGCGACCAGACGCGGCCGCTGGTGGACTACTACGCCAACTGGGCCAAGGCCGATCCGGCGGCCGCGCCCAAATACCGTGCCATCAATGGTCTGGGCAGCGTGGACGAGATCACGGCGCGCGCGCTGCAGGCGCTCTCGCGCTGACGTTATCTCTGCCCGACCGCACACACCCCGCCGCACGCGGGGTGTTTTGTTTCAGGCCGCCATCAGCTCCAGCATCAGGCTGATGCGGGCCTTCACCGGGCTCAGGCCGTCGGCATCGCGCCAGACCTCGTGGGTAATCGCGGCGGTACGCCCCAGCGGGCAGCGCGATGCGATGCGCACGGCCACGCCCGCCTGAGCCGCCCGCCGCAGGGCCGCCTCGAGTCCGTGGTGCAGCGTGCCGTTGCCCGTGGCCCCCACCACGATGCCGCGCACACCGCCCGCCACCATCCAGTCCACCAGCGCGCCGTCGCAGCCCGCGTGGCTGAGAGCGATCTCGACGTGGGGCCAGGCGCCGTCGGTGAACGCGGGCGCATGCAGCAAAGCGCCATGGCACGCCGTGCCCGCCGAGGGTGGCGTGGCTCGCGCCCAGCGCACCTGCCCGCCTTCCACCCAGCCCAGCGGGCCACCGTCGAGCGAGGCGAAGGCGTTGAGCCGCTGCGGGTGCACCTTGCTCACGTCGCGCGCGCCATGGATGCTGCCGAGCGCGCAGACCAGCACGCCACGGGCCTGCGGGTGCGAGGCGAGCAGCACGGCGTCGAGCAGGTTCTGCGGGCCGTCGGGCACGAGCGCCGTGGCCGGGCGCATGGCGCAGGTCAGCACCACGGGCTTGTCGGCAGGCAGCAGCTCGTGCAGCAGCCACGCCGTCTCCTCGATCGTGTCGGTGCCATGGGTGATGACGATGCCGCTCACCCGCGGGTCGGCCAGATGCACCGCGCAGCGCTGAGCGAGCCGGCGCCAGACGGCGTGGTCCATGTCCTTGCTGTCGATCCGGGCCACCTCCTCGATCACCAGATCACCGCCCGCCGCCTGTGTCAGGCCCGGTATGCCCCGCACCAGCTCTTCGGTGGTGAGCTGGGCCGCGGTATAGGCGTGACTGCCCGCCGTGCCCGTACCGGCGATGGTACCCCCGGTACCGAGAATCACTGTCTTTTTGTTCATGGTGATTGCAACTTTCGAAAAACTGGTTGAAAATACAGTAACTGGATCAACGAACAGTTATCCATCTGACCGAGCAACCGGAGCACCGCATGACCGATCAGCCCAGGCTCACCAGCCGCCAGCAGCAGATTCTCGAACTCGTCGAGCGCGCCATCGCGCGGACCGGCGCCCCGCCCACCCGCGCGGAGATCGCGCAGGAGCTGGGCTTCAAATCCGCCAACGCCGCCGAAGAGCACCTGAGGGCACTGGCGCGCAAGGGTGTGATCGAACTGGTCAGCGGCACCTCGCGCGGCATCCGCCTGCGCTCGGGCGCCCTGCGCCAGATCAACGCCAGCCGGGGCTTGCAGATCGATCTGCCCATCCCGGGGCTGTCCCAGCTCACGCTGCCGCTCATCGGCCGCGTCGCCGCCGGCTCGCCGATTCTCGCGCAGGAACACGTCGATCAAACCTACACCATCGAGGGTTCGCTGTTCCAGCACAAGCCCGACTACCTGCTGAAGGTGCGCGGCATGTCCATGCGCGACGCGGGCATCATGGATGGCGACCTGCTCGCCGTGCAGGCCACGCATGACGCGCGCAGCGGCCAGATCGTCGTGGCCCGCCTGGGCGACGAAGTCACCGTCAAGCGCCTGCGCCGCAGCGGTGGGCACATCGAGCTGCTGCCCGAAAACCCCGATTACCCGGTCATCCAGGTGCATCCCGGCGAGCCTTTTGAAATCGAAGGCCTGGCGGTGGGCCTGATCCGCAACACCATGCTGATGTAGGCATGGCCTGCACGCCGCAGGTGGCGGGCGTCTGGCCCCGCAGGGTGCGCGAGCGCACCAGCGGGCCAACCCTGAGGGCGTGCGTTTTATGGCAATCCTGCCTGTGCTCAAGTCTGAAGGAGTCTCACATGCAGTTCGTCCAACGCCCGCCCGCCTTTTCCCGCCTCCCCGCACAGGGCAAAGTAATTGCCCTGAGACCCTTGCCGCATCCGCAGGCAGCCCGCGTGCACGCGGTCGCCCCCATCCGTGCCAAGGCACCCCGGCCGCTGCGCCTGATCGTCAACCGCGGTGCCGACGGCTCATGCCGCCTGATGGCCTCGGGGCGGCTGGCGGACGTCTGCGCCGAACTCAACCGGCTGGCGCTGGCCTGATCAGGACCCGGCCGTTGAGTGCGGCGCGATGGCGTGCCACGGCGCACGCTTCACCGCAACGTGGGTAACGTGGCAAGACGGCGCCGCTGTCGCGGGGCACGGTCTGAAGCCCGGCGCTACGCCATGAGCTGCGCCCACACCTTGTCCAGGCGCTTAGTGCTCACAGGGTAAGGCGTGCGCAGTTCCTGCGCGAACAAGCTCACGCGCAGCTCCTGCAGCATCCAGCGGTATTCCTGCATGCGCGCGTCCTCGCGCCCCTTGCGCTCGGCAAACAGGCGCCAGTAGCGCTGTTCCAGCGGCTGCAGTTCGCGCGTGCGGGCGGCATCACGGGCCGGGTCGGCGCGCAGCTTGTCCAGGCGCAGGGTGATGGCCTTGAGGTAGCGCGGGTAGTGCTGCAGCTGCGCCCAGGGCGTGTCCAGCAGGAAATTCTTGTTCATCAGGATCTGCAGCTGCCGGCCCGCGTCCTGCGCCGCTTCCGGCGCATGGCGGGCGTCCTTGATCTTGCGCTGGCTCGCCGCGTATTCCTGCAGAATCTCGCCCGCCAGACGCGCGACTTCATGGGCGATCAGAGTGAGGCGCGAACGGCCCTCCTGCACTCGCAAGGCAAATCCCGCCTCATCCACAGGCAAGGGGTCTTGCAGGAAGGCGCGGTCCAGTGCCACGTCGATGATCTGCGCCAGCAGCTCTTCCTGCGTGCCCAGCGGCATGTAGGCCACCGCCATGCGCTGCAGCTCGGGGATGTTGCGGCCCAGGTATTTGAGCGCGTCGCGGATGGCGAGCGCGACCAGCCGCCGCAGGCCCACGCGGTGGCGCGCCTGGGCCAACTCGGGTTCGTCGAAGACCTCGATGCCCACGCCGTCGCCACGATCGACGAGCGCGGGAAAACCGACCAGGCTCTGGCTGCCGCGCTGCACTTCCAGCAGTTCGGGCAGCTCGCCAAAGGTCCAGGCGGTGTAGGTCGCATCGGCCTGAAGCGGACGTTTCGCTTTGTTTTGAGGAGCGGCTCGCGCTTTGTCTACGGACTTTTCAGATTGTTCTTTATCACGGATTGGCTCAGGCAAAGTGCTATCAGCTATCTTCAAGGTAGCAAGCGCCTGGAACGCTCCGCGCGCCCGGCTGCTCCACTGGGCCTTGAGGGCGGCCAGTTGTCGCCCCTGCCCGAGCTGGCGGCCGTGCTCGTCGATGATGCGAAAGTTCATGAACAGGTGGGGGCTGAGCATGTCACGCTTGAAATCGGCCGCCTTTACGTCCAGCGCCGTTTCGTCGCGTACCTGCTTGAGCAGCACCTGCACCAGGCCGCCGCGCTCCCAGGCGCGCTCGGTCAGGAATTTTTCAGCCAGCCGGGCGGCGTGCTCGGCCAGTGGCACGAAGCGGCTCCTCGGACGCTGGGGCAGGCTCTTGAGCAGCGCCTGGATCTTGTCCTTGAGCATGCCCGGTACGAGCCATTCGGCATCGTCTTCGCTCACCTGGTTGAGCGCGAACAGCGGCACGGTCACCGTCAGGCCGTCGCGCGCATCGCCCGGCGTGTGCAGGTAGCTGGCGGCGCAATCCACGCCGCCCAGGCGCACCAGCTTGGGAAAGCGCTCGCTGGTCACGCCCGCCGCCTCGTGGCGCATGAGCTCATCCTTGGTGAGGCGCAGCAGCTGCGGGTCGGCCTGGCTCGCCTGGCGAAACCACTTGTCGAACGTGGCAGCGCTGTACACCCCCTCGGGGATGTGCTGCTCGTAGAACGCGTAGATCAGTTCGTCATCGACGAGCAGATCCTGGCGGCGGCTCTTGTGTTCGAGCTCTTCGACCTTGTGCACAGCCTTGTGGTTGGCTGCGAGAAAGGGCCAGTTGCTCTCCCACTCGCCCTCCACCAGCGCGCGGCGGATGAAGATCTGGCGCGCCTCGGGCGGATCCACGCGCCCGTAGCTCACGCCGCGCTGGTTGTAGACCACGAGGCCGTAGAGCGTGGCGCGCTCGTAGGCGATCACGTCCGCCTGCTTCTTGCTCCAGTGCGGATCGAGGAGCTGCTTCCTGAGCAGATGCGCCCCGACTTCCTCGAGCCACTGCGGCTCGATCGCCGCGATGCCACGCCCATACAAGCGCGAGGTCTCGACCTGTTCGGCGGCCACGATCCAGCGCCCCGGTTTCTTGTTCAGGTGCGCGCCGGGGTGGGGATGAAATTTGATGCCATGCGCGCCCAGGTAGGCGTCGCTTTCCTCGCCCTTGTAGCCGATGTTGCCCAGCAGGCCCGAAAGCATGGACAGATGCACCGCCTCGTAGCCGGCGGGCTGCGTGCTCAGCGGCCACTGGTGCTCTCGCACCACGGTGAGCAACTGCGTGTGGATGTCTCGCCATTCGCGCACGCGGCGAATGTTCAGGTAATTCTGTCGCAGCAGCTGTTCCCACTGGCGGTTGCTGAGCTTGTGGGTATCGCCCTCGCTCAAGCCCTGGTTGTCACTCCCGCTCCCTTTGGGAGAGGCAGGGGGCAAGGCTTGCGCTCCACTGGCACGTTGATTCACCGGCAAGAACGCCTGGCGCCTGGCGCGCCCCGGCGCACCGGCCTGCGCCGCCATCTCCTTGCGGCTGGTCGCGACCACCTTGCCGCCGCGTGCATCGCCGAGCCACTTCCACAGCCGCACGTAACCGGAGAATTCGCTCTTTTCATCGTCGAACTTGGCATGCGCCTGGTCTGCCTGGGCCTGCGCCTCCAGCGGCCGATCGCGCACGTCCTGCACCGACAGCGCCGCGGCGATCACCAGCACCTCGGCCAGCGCCCCGCGTGTGCGCGCCTCGACGATCATGCGCCCTACCCGCGGGTCTAGCGGCAGGCGCGCCAGCTCCCTGCCCATGGGCAGCAGCGCGCCTCGCTCATCGACCGCGCCCAGTTCCTGCAGGAGCTGGTAGCCGTCGGCGATCGCCCGGCCCGAGGGTGCCTCCAGGAAGGGGAAGTTCACCACGTCGCCCAGCCCCAGGCTCTTCATGCGCAGGATGACACCGGCGAGCGATGAACGCAGGATTTCCGGGTCGGTAAAGCGCTCGCGCTGGTTGAAGTCCGCTTCGTCATACAGACGGATGCAGATGCCGTTGGCCACGCGCCCGCAGCGCCCGGCGCGCTGATTGGCCGCCGCCTGGCTGATGGGCTCGACCAGCAGCTGCTCCACCTTGCTACGGAAGGAATAGCGTTTGACGCGTGCCGTGCCTGCGTCTATCACGTACCGGATGCCAGGCACGGTGAGCGAGGTCTCGGCCACGTTGGTCGCGAGCACGATGCGCCGCTGGTGGTGGCTTTCGAAAATCCGATCCTGCTCGGCCTGCGACAGGCGTGAGAACAGCGGCAGCACCTCGGCGCTCCTGAGCACGGGCGAATGCTGAAGGTGCTTGCGCAGGTGGTCGGCCGCCTCGCGGATTTCGCGCTCGCCGGGCAAAAAGACCAGGATGTCGCCCCCGGCACCACCTTGCCAGAGTTCGTCGACGCCATCGGCGATGGCGTCGTTCAGGTCGTGGTCCTTTTTCTCCTGGAACGGCCGCCAGCGTATCTCCACCGGGTAGGTGCGGCCGGACACCATGATGACCGGCGCCGGGCCGCTGCGGCTTTCAAAGTGCCGGGCAAAGCGCTCGGCGTCTATCGTGGCCGACGTCACCACCACCTTCAGATCGGGGCGCCGCGGCAGGATCTGCTTGAGGTAGCCGAGCAGAAAGTCGATGTTCAGGCTGCGCTCGTGCGCCTCGTCGATGATCAGCGTGTCGTAGGCCTTGAGCAGCGGATCGGTCTGGGTCTCGGCCAGCAGGATGCCGTCGGTCATCAGCTTGACCGAGGCGCCCTTTTGCAGCGTGTCGGCAAAGCGCACCTTGTAGCCCACCACTTCGCCTGGCGGCGTCTTCAGTTCCTCGGCAATGCGCTTGGCCACGCTGGAAGCGGCAATGCGCCTGGGCTGGGTGTGGCCGATCAGCTGGCCGCGCTGACCTTCCGGGGCGTTGCACTTGCCCCGCCCCAGGGCCAAAGCGATCTTGGGCAATTGCGTGGTCTTGCCCGAGCCCGTCTCGCCGCAGACGATGACGACCTGGTGCTCGCGCATGGCGGCCATGATGTCGTCGCGCCGCGCGCTAACCGGAAGGGATTCTGGGAAGGTGATGTTCAGGGGCATGAAGCGCCCGATTATCCCAAGCACGCCCGCATGGCGCGGCGCCGCTACACTGCCGCTTTCACGCCAGACACACCCGCCGCCACGACATGTCCGCCGTTTTCAACTTCACCTTCGTTCCGTGGTTCCGCTCGGTCGCGCCCTACATCCACAAATTCCGCCACCAGACCTTCGTTGTGGGCCTGACGGGTGAAGCCGTGGCGGCCGGCAAGCTGCAGAACATCGTGCAGGACCTCGCGCTCATCCAGGCGATGAGCGTCAAGATCGTGCTGGTGCACGGCTTTCGCCCGCAGGTCAACGAACAATTGCGCCTGAAGGGTCACACGCCGCGCCACCACAAGGGCGTGCGCGTGACCGACCCGGTGGCGCTCGACTGCGCGCAGGAAGCGGCCGGGCAGTTGCGCTATGAGATCGAGGCGGCGTTCAGCCAGGGCCTGCCCAACACTCCGATGGCCGATGCGCGCGTGCGCGTGATCTCGGGCAACTTTCTTACCGCGCAGCCGCTCGGCATCGTCGATGGCGTAGACTTTCAGCACACCGGCAAGGTGCGCAAGGTGGACGTGGAAGGCATCCAGCGCGCGCTCGACTCACAGGCGCTGGTGCTGATCTCGCCCTTCGGTTTTTCGCCCACGGGAGAGGCCTTCAACCTCAGCATGGAAGAAGTCGCCACGCGCGTGGCCAGCGAGCTGCAGGCCGACAAGCTGCTGTTCCTCTCGGAAATTCCCGGGGTGCGCGAAAAGCCGCTGGAACCGGCGGGCGAGGACAACCCCATCGACACCGAAATCACGCTCGCCACCGCGCGGCGCATGCTCGGCGAGCTGCCCGAGCCTACCTCCCCCACCGACCCGGCGTTCTACCTCGCGTGCTGCGTGCAGGCCTGCGAGCACGGCGTGGAGCGCAGCCACATCATTCCATTTTCCGTTGATGGCTCGCTGCTGCTGGAGATCTACGTGCACGATGGCATCGGCACGATGGTGATCGACGAAAAGCTCGAGGAGCTGCGCGAGGCCACGATCGACGACGTGGGCGGCATCATCCGCCTGATCGAGCCCTTCGAGCGCGACGGCACGCTGGTCAAGCGCAACCGCACCGAGATCGAGCGCGACATTTCCAGCTACCTCGTGATCGAGCACGATGGCGTGATCTTCGGCTGCGCCGCGCTCTACCCCTACCCCGAGCAGAAGACCGCCGAAATGGCGGCGCTCACCGTCTCGCCCGACAGCCAGGGCACGGGCGACGGCGAAAAGCTGCTCAAGCGCATCGAGCAGCGCGCGCGCGACATGGGTCTGGCCAGCATCTTCGTGCTCACCACGCGCACCATGCACTGGTTCCTCAAGCGCGGTTTCTCGCCGGTCGAGCCCGACTGGCTGCCCGATGCGCGCAAGCGCAAGTACAACTGGGATCGCAAGAGCCAGGTGCTGGTCAAGCGGCTCTGAGGCGGAGCCTGGGGTCCCGTCTAGTCAAGCAGGTCATACAGGCCGCCGTGCCCCTTGGTGCGCCCGTCCTTCGGTTGGCCCGAGGCTGCATCCACCACGCGCAGAAATTCACGCATGGCGTCCACCACATCGCTTCGCATCTCGCCGGTCTGGATGGTCTCGTCCACGAACCGGCCATTGTCCGTCGTCACGCGCAGCCACCCATCCGTCTTGTAAACCATGGAATCGATCAGCGACAGCGGCACGTCGAACGTGGTCTCGGGGTAGCCTGCCTGCGTCGTTGGCGCGCCGGTCGAGGGCACGCGCAGATGCACGACCTCGGCGCGCCCGAAGTGAAAATCCGCGCTGCCCACCTGCGCCTTCTGGTGGGGCAAGCCGATGGTGAGCAGCACCACCCCGGGGCGCTGGCTGCTCCAGCGCGCACTCAGCGCGGGGCAGCGCGGCTGCACGCAGATCAGGCTGGCTGGTTCCGTCGTGACCGTCTGGCTGCCATCCGGGGCGCTGACCTGCGTGACCTGCGGGGCCACGGGCGTGTGGCTGGCACAACCCGCAAGCAGGCCCAGGGCGCCTGCGGCGATCCACTGCAAACGATTCATGAACATGCTCCTCAATGCCTTTGCACACGGTAGACCGTCGTGGTCATTTGCGTGAGTCCGCGCGCCGCGAAACCCGGCTCGTGCGCCAGGATGTCGCGCCGCTCCAGCGGTTGCACGTCCCAATGCGGCGCATAGTGCTCCAGCACTTCGGCCTGAGGCACGGAAAACGGCGGCCCCTGCATTTCATGCTGCGGGTATTCCAGCGTCACGAGCAGCCCGCGGCAACCCGAAGGCAGGCGCGCCATGAGCTCCTGCACGTAGGTCTTGCGCATGGGCGCCGGCAACGCCACCAGCGCCGCGCGGTCGTAAATGGCCGCGCAATCGGCCAGCACCTGCGCATCCAGCCCGAAAGCATCGCCGCAGATCACCTCGATCTGCGACGTGCCGTAGTGCGTACCGTAACGCGACGACCAGGTTTTGGGTGTCCAGCCGTGCTCGGCGAAGAATTGCTGTACGGCCAGCGGCGAAAGCTCCACCGCGAGGATGCGATGCCCCTGCTGCGCCAGCCATGCCATGTCCAGCGTCTTCCCCGCCAGCGGCACGAACACGCGACTTCCCGGCTCGAGCGCGAGCGCGGGCCAGTGCTTTTGCAGGAGTGGCAGCACCTTCGATTGATGAAAGCCGATGCGCCCCTCGCGCCAGTGCTGCAGCCAGAACGCCTGTTCCATGGGTCAATGCTTGATTGCCAAAACAGCCAGTGTAATGAATCCCCGGGTCTGTACAGCCCGACCGCGCTTTGCGGATGCCTGGGCACGATCGGCGAAAACTAGGCAAGATGGCAGGGTTGGAATTTCAATCAAGGAGACTTCATGGCCCTGCCCGTCGTCGCGGCGAATTCGCCCATCCGCGTTCAACTGGAAGCCGACAAAACCTACCATTGGTGCCGCTGCGGGCGCTCGCGCAGCCAGCCCTTCTGCGATGGCTCTCACCAGGGCACCGGCATCACTCCGCTGGCCTTCACGGCCAAGGAAACCGGCGAGGCGTGGCTGTGCCGCTGCAAGCAGACGCACAACGCGCCCCACTGCGACGGCACGCACAAGCGCATTCCGGACGAGGCCGTGGGCAAGGAATTCACGCTCTGAGTGCGCTGGCCGGCGGCGTGCCCGCAGATCAGTACATGTGCTGGCCACCGTTCATGGCCACGTTGCTGCCGGTCATGTAGGCGGCGGCATCGCTCACTATGAAAGCCACCAGCGCGGCAATCTCTTCGGGCTGCCCGAGGCGGCCGACTGGAATCGCGTCGATGATCTTCTGGCGCACATCCTCGCGCACCGCCATCACCATCTCGGTGGCCAGGTAGCCCGGTGAGACGGTGTTCACGGTCACGCCCTTGCGCGCCACTTCCTGCGCCAGCGCCTTGGTGAACCCATGGACACCGGCCTTGGCCGCCGAATAGTTGGTCTGCCCGAACTGGCCCTTGCTGCCGTTGATCGACGAGATGTTGACGATGCGCCCCCAGCCGCGCTCCACCATCGGATCGAGGAACGGCTTGGTGACGTTGAACATCGAGTCCAGGTTGGTGCGCAGCACGGCGTCCCAACCCGCCTTGTCGAGCTTGCGCAGCGTGGCATCGCGCGTGATGCCGGCGTTGTTCACCAGAATGTCGATTCGGTGGCCATCTGCATGGATGCGCCGCGCCATCTCCTGCGCCGATTCGTAATCGGACACATCGACTTCGTAGGCGGTGAAGGTGTAGCCCTGCGCCGCCTGCTCGCGCTGCCATGGGCCAATCTTGGCGTTGCCTGGTGTGTGCGTGACGATCACGCGGTGGCCGGCATCGTGCAGGGCGCGCGCGATGGCTGCGCCCAGCCCCCGGTTGCCTCCCGTGACCAGTGCTGTTCGTTGGGGAGATGTCATGGCGGGTTCCTTACGTCCTGGCCTTGCGAGGCGAGGCAGCGGCAGGTGCGGCTGGGGGCTGCGTCCACTGCTGAAAAAGCTGGGCAACAGAGGGCGTTTCGGCGCTTGAGCCCAACGCCTTCGAGACAGACTCCTGCCAGTCAGCGAGCGCCTGGCGCAGGCCATCGGCAAAGGCGGTCTGGCTCTTGACGGCCACCTGACCGACCGACTGGGCGTCGCCCATGCGTCCCTGGCACAGGCGCCAGAACACCTCGGACGGCAGGGTCGCGAGCGCCTGCCAGTCGGCCGCCTGTTGCAGCCCCTGGATGCGGGAGGTCGTCTCCAGCACGCCATCGGCGCTCAGTTGTTGCATCGCTTCAATCCAACGATGGCCGCTTTCCTGCAGCAGGCGCGTGACCTGTAGCTGCAGCTCGGCATTGGCCTTGTAGAGATGGATGGGCAATTCGTCGTTCACGGCAGTACTCCACGGTCATGGTATGCCCCACCGGGGCGGGTCTGGGCCATGCCTTACAGGATGGTCCAGTTGAATCGCGGCGGATTTGAGTCCACCACAGGGGTCACGTCACCTCATCCTCACGTAGGTTCCAGGCGCATCGCCAAGTGGCGCATGCGCGCCGCGCAGGCCCATGGCGGGCGGCGCCACGCGCCCGGCCGAGCGCTGCGCCAGCCACTGCTGCCACGCTGGCCACCAGGAGCCTTCCTTCAGCGGCGTCTCGGCGCGCCACTGCTGCGGATCGACATAGCGATCGCCAGGGGCGCGGGTGGCGATCTGGAAGCTGCGCCGGGGATGCCCTGGCTCGCTGACCACCCCGGCGTTGTGCCCGCCACTGGTCAGCACGAAGGTCAACTCGGCGTCACTGAGCAAATGCATCTTGTACACGGAAGGCCAGGGTGCGACGTGGTCGCGCACCGTGCCAATGATGAACATGGGCACCTCGATGTCGGCGATCGCCACCGGCTTGCCACCGACGCGGTAGCGCCCCTCGGCCAGATCGTTGTCCAGGTACAGGCGCCGCAGGTACTCGCTGTGCATGCGGTACGGCATGCGGGTCACGTCGGCGTTCCAGGCCATCAGGTCATTGAACGCCTGCCGCTCGCCCAGCAGGTATTCGCGCACCCGGCGCGACCAGATCAGGTCGCGCGAGTTGAGCATCTGGAACGCACCGGCCATCTGCTTGCCGTCGAGATAGCCCTTGTCCCACATTCCAGCCTCCAGCCAGGCCAGTTGGCTCTCGTCGATGAACAGCGCGATCTCGCCCGATTCGTGGAAATCGGTTTCCGACGCCAGCAGCGTGAGGCTTTGCAACCGCGCGTCGCCATCGCGCGCCATCGCGGCGGCGGCAATCGTCAGCAGGGTGCCGCCAAGGCAATAGCCGACCGCCTGCACCTTCCGCTCGGGCACGATGGCCGTGACCGTATCCAGCGCATCCATGACTCCGAGCCGGCGGTAATCCTCCAGGCCGAGATCGCGATCGGCCGCCGTCGGGTTCTTCCAGGAAATGATGAACACCGTATGCCCCTGTTCGACCAGGTACTTCACCATGGAGTTCTGCGGCGACAGGTCGAGGATGTAGTACTTCATGATCCATGAAGGGACGATCAGCACCGGCTCGGCATGCACGTCGGGCGTCGTTGGCGTGTACTGGATCAGCTCGATCAGGTGGTTGCGCAACACCACCTTTCCGGGCGTGACCGCCACGTCCTTGCCGACCTCGAAGCCTTCGACCCCGGCCGGGGCTTCATCCAGCGCCAGGCGCCGCGCATCATCAAGGAAGTTCATGGCGCCATGCCACAGATTGGCGCCGCCACTGGCCCGGATCGCATCCAGCACTTCGGGATTGGTCCAGATGAAGTTCGAGGGCGACCACATGTCGAGCCACTGCCGGCCAGCGAAAGTCACCATCTTCTCGTGATGGCGCGACACGCCGCGCACGTCGGTGGTGGCGTTGTGCCACCACTGCTGCTGCAGCAGGAAGGCCTGGTGGATCACGTTGAACGGCCACCGTTGCCAGGCGGGTGCCGCGAAGCGCCTGTCCTGCTCCAGCGGTTCGATGCACGTCGGGCAGCTGTGCGCGCTTGCGGCCTGCATGGCGTAGTGCGCCAGGCGTTGCTGCTTTTGCAATCCCTTTTCGATCAGGCTGCGCCGCTTGCCCGGTGAAAGGCTCAGGTGCAGCGCCCAGTCGTACCAGGCCAGCATACCGGCCGCAGGTGACAAGCCGCCCGTGCTGCGGGCCCGCCAGGCGTTCGCAAGCGTATCGAGGGCATCGGTGCGACAGGCTTCGGACGGTTGCGGCGCGGGCCTGTCGGGCGTGGCAAGAGTGTTCATCTTCGGTCTTTCAATTTGAAAGTGACTTATTACTATCCTATCCTTTGCAGGAAAAGAAGCAAGCAAAAAGGCAATCTTGGTCGAATGTCCGAGGACGTTTGTATCTCCCGAGGCCCATGAAGTTCAGCCGGCCACGAGCCATGAGCCATAGGTGGACAAGGGCCCTGCCCTCCCGTGCCGATGAACCGGGTCTGAGTTCTTGTCATCTCGGTGTTTTGCATGCTAGGATAGTGATTAGTTACTTACTTTATGAGGTTGGAACGGTGAGTGAACGTCCCCAGTACATGTCAGCTGAAGAGCGGCGCGCGGCCACGGTGCAAGCGGTGGTCGATCTGGCGGCAGAACAGAATCCTGCCGAAATCACGACCACGGCCATTGCCGATCGCATGGGTTTGACGCAGGGCGCGCTGTTTCGCCACTTTCCCACCAAGGACGCCATCCTGGGGGCAACGATGACCTGGGTCGGCGAGCGCCTGCTGGTCCGCCTGGACAAGGCCGCCGAAGGCGCCGCCTCGCCTGCCGCGGCGCTCGAAGCCATGTTCATGACGCATATCGACTTCGTGGCCAGGCACCCGGGCGTGCCGCGCATGCTGTTGGGAGAGCTGCAGCGCTCCGGCGAAACGCTGGCCAAGCGCATGGTGCAGACCCTGCTCCGCCAATACGAGCAGCGCCTGCGCCGCGTGATGGAGGCAGGCAAGACGCGGGGCGAGCTGGACGCGGATCTGGACGTGAATGCCGCCGCCGTGTTGTTCATTGGAACGATCCAGGGATTGGTCGTGCAGTCGCTCCTGGCCGGCAAGGTGGGTCGCATCAGCCGTGATGCGCCCGCCGTGTTCGCCATCTACCTGCGTGGCATCACGCAACAGCCATGAAGACAACCACCCGCTCGCAGCGCGCCATCTGGGACCGGATGCTCTCCTTGCTGGCCATCGGCTTCGGCTTGCTCACGCTTCGGGAGGGCGGTGCAGTGCTGTTCTTCGACGGCGCGGCGCGCCAGGCCGCCGGCCACTACGTGCCTTTCGTGCTCTGGTTCAATTTCCTGGCCGGGTTCGCCTACATCGTCGCGGGCGTCGGCCTGTGGCGGCGCCGTCGCTGGGCCGCCTGGCTGGCGCTGGCCATCGCGGTGGCGACCGCCCTCGTGTTCCTGGCTTTCGGCGTGCATGTGCTTCTGGGCGGCGACTGGGAGCCGCGCACGCCAGTCGCCATGATGCTGCGCACCCTGGTGTGGGCGGGCATCGCGACCCTGGCCTGGCGCCGCTCAGCGGGGAGTGCGCTGGCCGAGCACGATCAATGAACACTTTTCTCTAGCGGAACCCTGTCATGACAACTCCAAGCCTCCCCGCCAAAAGAACCCGTTGGGTCGTGATCGCCATCATCATCCTCGCTCTCGGTGGCGCGCTGGCGTTCTGGCTATCGCGCGACCGTGGCAAGGAAGATGCATTGCGCCTCTATGGCAACGTCGACATCCGCGAGGTACAACTGGCCTTCCGCCAGCCCGGGCGCGTGATGCAGATGGCGTTCGACGAGGGCGATGCCGTCCGCGCCGGCGCGTGCCTGGCCGCGCTGGACGCGCAGCCGTATCGCGACGCTCTGGCCGCCGCACAGGCCCAGGTGCAGGTCGCGCAGGCCGAGCTGGCCAAGCTGCGCCGCGGCCTGCGCCCGCAGGAGATCACCCAGGCGCGCGAGGCGCTGAGGAAGGCACAGGCGCTCGCCACCGAGACCGAACGCAACTTCCAGCGCCAGAGCGGCCTGCTGGCATCGGGCGCCAGCAGCCAGCGCACGGTCGATGCTGCCCGCACGGCGCGCGACCAGGCAGCCGCTGGTGTCGAAGCGGCCAAGGCGGGCCTGTCGCAGGCCTCCGAAGGTTTTCGCAAGGAAGACATCGCCGCGGCCGAGGCGCGCCTGGCGGCCGCGCAGGCAGCCGCAGCACAAGCCACCACTGCCCTGGCGGACACCGAGCTGGTCGCGCCCAGCGACGGCACCATCATCGCGCGCGTGCGTGAACCCGGCAGCATGGTGGCCAGCCAGAGCACGGTCTACAGCCTGAGCCTGGACAAGCCGGTCTACGTGCGCGCCTATGTGGGCGAGCCGGACCTGGGGCGCATCGCCCCAGGCACAGTGGTGCACGTCAAAAGCGACTCATCGAACAAGGTCTATCGCGGCCAGATCGGCTTCATCTCGCCGCGCGCCGAGTTCACGCCCAAGACGGTGGAGACGACGGACTTGCGCACTGACCTCGTGTACCGGCTGCGCATCGTCATCGACGAAGCCGACAGCGACGCAGCGCTGCGCCAGGGCATGCCGGTGACGATTACGCTCGATGCCCCGCCCGGCCCTGCCGTACCCACCGGGAAGCGCTGAGATGCCGACTAACGCTGTCATCGCCGCCAGCGTTGCCACGCCAAACGACGCGGTCGTCGAGACCGGTGCCGCCGTCGTCATCGACGGCGTGGATAAGCATTTCGGCAAGGTGCAGGCCCTGCGTGGCTTGAGCGCGCGCATCCATTACGGACGGCTGACGGGCTTGGTCGGCCCGGATGGCGCCGGCAAGACGACGCTGATGCGCATCCTGACCGGCCTGCTGGAGCCCAACGCCGGCCGTGTCACCTTGGCCGGCTTCGACGTGGTCAGGGACAACGACGCCATCCACGTCGCCAGCGGCTACATGCCGCAGCGCTTCGGCCTGTACGAAGACCTGTCGGTGATGGAGAACATGCGCCTGTACGCGCGGCTGCGCGGCATGGACGCGCACCGCCACACCGACCTGTTCGCCGAACTGCTCGAGTTCACCCGGCTCGGGCCCTTCACCACGCGTCTGGCCGGCAAGCTCTCCGGCGGCATGAAGCAGAAGCTCGGCCTGGCCTGCGCGCTGATGGCGCGGCCCAAGGTGCTGCTGCTGGACGAGCCCGGCGTGGGCGTCGACCCGGTCAGCCGGCAGGACCTGTGGCGCATGGTGCAGGCGCTGACCGACGAGGGCATGGCGGTGGTCTGGTCCACCGCCTACCTCGACGAGGCCGAGCGCTGCCAGAGCGTGCTGCTGCTGAACCAGGGACAGCTGCTGTTCGACGGGCCACCGCAGGAACTGACCGCGCAGCTCGAAGGCCGCAGTTTCCGCCTCGAGAACGTCGGCGCCGAGCGCCGCGCGGTACTGACCGAGGCGCTCGACCTGCCCAGCGTGAGCGATGGCGTGATCCAGGGCGCCGGCGTGCGCGTGGTGCTGCGCGCGGGCGCCGGCGCGCAGCAGGTGCAGGCGCTGGCCGAGCGCTCGTGGGTGGAACTGGCGCCGGTGCCGGCGCGCTTCGAGGACGCCTTCATCGACCTGCTCGGCGGCGGCCCCGGCGGCACCTCGACCCTGGCCGAGCGGCTGCCGCCGGTCGAGCTGGGCTCCGACATCGCCGTGTCCTGCCGCCACCTCACCAAGCGCTTCGGCGCCTTCACCGCCACCGACAGCGTCAGCTTCGAGGTGCACAAGGGCGAAATCTTCGGCCTGCTCGGCCCCAACGGCGCCGGCAAGTCCACCACCTTCAAGATGCTGTGCGGCCTGCTGAAACCCACGGCGGGCGAGGCGCACGTGGTGGGCCTGGACCTGCGCCGCGCCACCGGCGCGGCCAAGAGCCGGCTCGGCTACATGGCGCAGAAGTTCTCGCTGTACGGCCTGCTCTCGGTGCGGCAGAACCTGGAGTTTTCCGCCGGCGTCTACCAATTGGAAGGCCAAACGCGACGCGAGCGCATCGAGGAGATGATCGCCACTTTCGACCTCGGCGACTGGCTGTCCGCCACGCCCGACTCGCTGCCGCTCGGCCACAAGCAGCGCCTGGCGCTGGCCTGTTCGCTGATGCACCGCCCGCCCGTGCTGTTCCTGGACGAGCCCACCTCGGGCGTGGACCCGATCACCCGGCGCGAGTTCTGGACCCACATCAACGGGCTGGCGCGCAAGGGCGTGACCATCATGGTCACCACCCACTTCATGGACGAGGCCGAATACTGCGACCGCGTGGCCATGCTGTCACGCGCACGCCTGATCGCACTGGACACGCCCGACGCGCTCAAGCGCGTGGCAGCAAGCCCGCAAAAGCCCGATCCGACCATGGAGGACGCCTTCATCCACCTGGTCGAGTCGGCCGAGCGCGAGATGGAGGCCGCCACATGAACAGCCCCACAACGCACAAGGATGCGGGCAGCCCGGTGCAGGCCGACCTGCGCCGCTTCGACCTGCGGCGCCTGCTGGCCCTGGTCACCAAGGAAAGCCACCAGGCGCTGCGCGACCCCTCGACGCTGCTGATCGCCTTCGTGCTGCCGGTGGTGTTGCTGCTGCTGTTTGCCTATGCGGTGTCGCTGGATGCCAGGAACGTACGCGTCGGCGTGGTGCTCGAATCCCCCGGCGCCTCGGCGCAGTCGCTGGCCGCCGCGTTTTCGGGCACCCGCTTCCTGCAGGTGCAGTTCGCCCATGACCGGCGCGAAGTGGCCGACAAGCTGGTGTCCGGCGAGCTGCGCGGCTACGTGGTGATCCCGCAGGATTTCGAGCGGCGCATGGCGCAGCGTGGCAGCGAGCCGCTGGTGCAGATCGTCACCGACGGCTCCTACCCCAACACCGCCAACTACGTCGAGAACTACGCCCGCGGCGTGGTGCAGACCTGGCGCGCCGGGCGTGGCGTCGCGGTGGCGCCCCAGCCCGTCGTGCTGGAGCCGCGCTACTGGTTCAACCCCGAGCTGGAAAGCCGCCGCGCGCTGATCCCCGGCGCCATCGCCATCGTCATGACCATCATCGGCACCATGCTCACCGCGCTGGTGGTGGCGCGCGAATGGGAGCGCGGCACGATGGAGGCGGTGCTGTCCACGCCCGCGTCGGTGGCCGAGATCCTGATCGGCAAGCTGCTGCCGTACTTCGCGCTCGGCATGCTGTCCACGCTGGGCGCGGCGGCGTTGGCCGTGTTCGTGTTCGGCGTGCCGATGCGTGGCTCGCTGGCGGCGCTGCTGCTGCTGTCGGCGGTGTTCATGGTGCCGGCGCTGGGCCAGGGCCTGCTGATTTCCTCGCTGGCACGCAACCAGTTCCTGGCGGCGCAGATCGCGCTGTTCACGGGCTTTCTGCCAGCCTTCATGTTGTCGGGCTTTCTGTACGAAATCGACGCCATGCCCGCGCCGATCCGCACCATCACCCGGGTGGTCCCCGCGCGCTACTTCGTCGATTCGCTCAAGACCGTGTTCCTGGCCGGCGACGTCTGGGCGGTGTTCCTGCCCAACCTGGCGGCGATGGCGGCGATCGGTGCGCTGTTCTTCGTCATCGCCAAGCGCGCCACGCGCAAGAACCTGGAGTGAACCCATGTGGACCACTGCCTTCTCGTTCACCCGCCTGCGCGCCCAGTTCATCAAGGAAGTGCTCAGCGTGCTGCGCGACCCGCGCAGCCGCATGGTGGTGTTCGTGCCGCCCATCCTGCAGCTGCTGGTGTTCGCCTTCGCCGCCACGCTGGAAGTGCGCAACGTCGATATCGCCGTCTACAACCAGGACGCGGGCCGCTGGTCGCACGAGCTGGTGCAGCGGCTGGAAAGTGCCCAGTTCATTACCCATGTGCGGCGCATCGACAACCGGCAGCAGTTGCACGAGCTGATCGACCGCGGCGAGGTGATCGCGGCGCTGGCCATTCCCGCGGATTTCTCGCGCACGATCGCCGCCGGCGAGAGCGGCCGCGCGCAGCTGCTGGTCGATGGCCGGCGCAGCAACTCGGGGCAGATCACGGCGTCCTACCTGTCGACCATCGCCGCCGATGTTGGCGCCGAGGTGGTGCCCGAGGCACAGGCGCCCTCGCCCGTGCTGGTGCGCCACTGGTTCAACCCGAATCTGGTCTACCGCTGGTACATCGTGCCCGGCCTGACCGGCATCCTGGCGCTGTTCAGCTCGCTCTTGATCACCTCGCTGTCGATCGCGCGCGAACGCGAGCTCGGCACGTTTGACCAGTTGCTGGTCTCGCCCACCTCGACGCCGGAAATCATCATTTCCAAATCACTGCCGGCGCTGGCCATCGGCACGCTGCTGGGCCTGTTCATGATCGGCGCGGGCGTTTTCCTGTTCGGCATTCCATTCACCGGCTCGTTCGCCCTGCTGCTCGCGAGCCTCGTGCTGTTCATCCTGTCGGTGGTCGGCATCGGCCTGATGATTTCCGCCGTGAGCATGACGCAGCAGCAGGCCATCCTGGGGGCGTTTGCCATTGGCGTGCCGGCGGTGCTGATGTCCGGCTTTGCCACACCGGTGGAGAACATGCCCGTCGTTTTCCAATGGCTGGCACAGGCCATTCCGCTGACCCACTTCCTGATCATCGTCGAGGGCAGCTTTTTGAAGGCCATGCCACCCGGCGAGATCCTGGCCAGCCTGTGGCCGCTGGCGGTCATCGCACTCGCCACGCTGACCATGGCCACCGTATTCGTTCGAGGACGCCTGCAATGAAACCCAAGACCCCCACCCCCGTCCTTCATGCAGCCGCCACCGGACTGGCCCCTGGGCGCATGCGAGCGCTCGTGCTGGCCCTGTCCGGCTTGCTGCTGACCGCCTGCGCCGCCGTCGGCCCCGACTACCGCGAACCGCCGCCGGTCGATGTCGGCAGCGGCTGGACCTTGCCCTTGGCCAGTGAAGCCCAGTCCGCCGACCTGAGCCACTGGTGGTCTGCTCTGGACGACCCGATCCTCGACCGCCTGATCACCTCGGCGCTGGCGCAGAACCTGGACCTGCGCCAGGCCGCTGCGCGCATCGACGAGGCACGTGCCCTGCGCGATCGCGTGGCCGGTCAGGCATTGCCGACCGTGGGCGTCGGCGCGAGCGTCAACCGACGCAGCCAAAGCGAGAACGGCCCCTTGCCCGTTGGCAAAATCCCCGGCCTGGACGCCACGCAGACCATCTACGACGCAGGCTTCGACGCGGCCTGGGAGGCCGATCTGTTCGGCGCCAGGCAGCGCGCCCTGGAAGGCGCCAGCGCCCGTCTGCAGGCGACCGAGGCCGAGGCGCAGGGCGTTCGCATGCGCATCGTGGCCGAGGTTGCGCGCACCTGGTTCACCGCCGTCGGCGCCCGCTACGAGCTGCATGCACAACAGGCCACGCTGGGCACACTGCAGCAAACCCTGGAAATGGTGCGCCTGCGCCATGCGGCGGGCGACGCGTCGGCCGCCGACGTGGAGGCGGCGTACGCCCAATGGACGACAGCCAACGCGCTCATCCCGGAGATCCAGACGCGTCAGCGCGCCGCGGTGCTCGGCCTGGGCGTGCTGCTGGGTGCCCCGCCAGAGCGGGAGCTGGCTTTGCTGGATGGCCCCCTGGCGCCGTGCACCTTGCGCGCGCTGCCGGTGGGCGAGCGCGCCGACATCCTGCGCCGGCGCCCCGACGTGCTGGCGGCGGAACGGCGCCTGGCCGCGAGCTCCGCCGACATCGGCGTGGCCACGGCCGAGCTGTTTCCCAAGCTCTCCATCGGTGTCGGCGGGGGCTTTCAGGCGCTGAGCACCGGCGATTGGTTCGATGCCTCCAGCTCGCGCTTTTCCATCCTGCCGCTGGTGTCCTGGCGCTTGTTCGACGGTGGCCGCGTTCGCGCCGAGATCCGGGCACGCGAGGCGGGGCAGCGGCAGGCCGCGTTGGCTTATGAACAGGCCGTGCTGGCGGCGCTGGGCGACGCCGAGCGCGCGCTGGGCGACTACCACGGCGGGCTCGACACACTGGAGCGCCGCGGCATGGCGCTGGATGCCGCGCGCGCCAGCTACGGCCACGCCAGGGCGCGCTACGCGGCGGGCGACATCGCACTGGTCGAACTGCTGGCCGCCCAGCGCAGCCTGCACGAGGCCGAAACCGCAACCGCGCGGGCGCATGCCAGCGCCGCCGTGCAATTGGTGGCGCTGTACAAGGCGCTTGGCGGTGGCTGGGATGCGTCCACTGCGACATCGCCCATCGCCCATCCGCTACGGGGCGCCGCCGCCCCCGTCGCATTGTCCAACCCCTGACTCATGACAAGGAGGCCACCATGCACATCGGCCTGAGCCCCTGCCCAGCGCAGAAGAAGATATGGGAGTGAACATCCCATGAAACTCAGTTTCCTGGGCGCGGCACGGGAAGTCACCGGATCGTGCTTCCTGGTGGAAGCACCCGGCCTGCGCTTTCTGGTCGACTGCGGCATGGTCCAGGGTGGGCGCACGGCAGCGGCGCGCAACCGCGAGCCGTTCCCGTTCGATCCTGCATCCATCAATTTTGTGCTGCTGACCCACGCCCACATCGACCACAGCGGACTGCTGCCCAAGCTCACGCGCGCAGGATTCAAGGGGCCCATCTACGCGACACCGGCGACGGTCGATCTGCTCGGGGTGATGCTGCCCGACAGCGCTCACATCCAGGAAAGCGAGGCGAAGCGGGAGGCCAAGCGGTACAAAGAGAAGACCGTGCCGCCGCCCCTGTATACCCTGCAGGACGCACGCGAGTGCCTGAGGCAGGTGCGGGACATCGGGTACGACCGGGAGTTCACTCCCGGTGCCGGGGTGCGCGTGTGCTTTCGTGATGCTGGACACATCCTCGGATCGGCCATCATCGAAGTCTGGATCACCGAGTACGGTCACACCACCAAGATCGTGTTCAGCGGCGATCTGGGCCAGCCGGGACGCCCCATCCTGCGCGACCCGACACCCATCGAAAACACCGACATCCTCGTCATCGAGTCCACCTACGGCGACCGCCTGCACCAGGATTTTTCGGCCACTGAGGCGGACATGATCGACATCGTCGAGAAAACCCTGTTCGAGCGCGGCGGCAACGTGATCGTGCCGGCCTTTGCGGTCGGTCGAACGCAGGAAGTGCTCTACCACCTGCACCGCCTTGCCTGGGAGGGGAGGCTACGCCAACCCAAGGTATTCGTGGACTCGCCGATGGCCACGGAAGCCACGCGCATTACGCGCGAACATTTCGAATTGTTCGATGAGCAGGCGCGGCGTCTGGTCGACTGGCATGGACGCGGCGAGGATCTCCCGTATCTGCACTTCACTGAAAGTGCCGAGGAGTCCATGGCACTGAACCGGATCCGCTCCGGGGCCATCATCATTTCCGCCAGTGGCATGTGCGATGCGGGGCGCATCCGGCACCATCTGCGCCACAACCTGCCGCGCCGCGAATGCAGCATCCTGTTTCCGGGTTTTCAGGCGCAGGGGACGCTGGGCCGGCGCCTGATCGAGGGTGCCGAGCGGGTGCGCATCTTCGGCAACGACATCCCGGTACGGGCCGCGATCCACAGCGTGGGCGGTCTCTCGGCGCATGCCGACCAAAAGGCGTTGCTGGATTGGGCACGTGGTTTCATTCAAGCACCGGCACAAACCTTCGTGGTGCATGGGGAGCTATCCGCCGCGCAGGCCTTTGCCGAACTCCTTCAGCAGCAGCTCGGCTGGCAGGTCGCGGTCCCCGAACAGGGCCATGCGCTGCGCTGGCCAGATTTTCTGTCGGGCGAGCGATGAGCCGCCCCGAGGATCTCGACGAGCGCCTGAGCGCCATCCTCGAGTCGCCGACCTACCGTCTTGCCCACGAAGACCTCGAACTTCTGAGCGAGGAGGAACTTCGGCCCCTGCGCCTGCAGCTCGAACTGCTCAAGCCCGAGCGCATCCTGCACGGGCAGGGTATCCAATCGACGGTGGTGGTCTTCGGCAGTGCGCGCGTGAGCGATGCCGACACCGCGGCCGCTCGCCTCGGCGCACTGGAGCGGCAGGCGCTCGCGGCTCCCGGGAATGCCGGGCTGAAGCAGGAGCTTGCCCGGGCCCGTCGCCGGATCGAACAGGCGCATCATTATGAGCAGGCACGGCGCTTCGCGAGCCTGATTTCAACACGCTTTCAGCAGCAGGATCGCGCCGATTTCGTCGTCGTCACCGGCGGCGGTCCCGGCATCATGGAGGCCGCCAACCGCGGCGCCTTCGAGGCCGGCGCGCGCTCGGTCGGCCTGAACATCACGCTGCCGCGCGAACAGGCGCCCAACCCCTACATGAGCCCGGAGCTGGCGTTCCGCTTTCATTATTTCGCGCTGCGCAAGATGCATTTCCTGATGCACGCCAAGGGGCTGGTGGCTTTTCCCGGCGGCTATGGCACGCTCGACGAGCTGTTCGAGGTGCTGACCCTGATCCAGACCGGCAAGATGCAGCGGATTCCCGTGGTGCTGGTCGGGCGCGCCTTCTGGCACCGCGTGGTCGATTTCGACCTGCTGCTGGACGAAGGCTATGTCGCCGCAGGCGATCTCGACCTGTTCGACTGCGTGGACGAGGCCGAGGAAATCGTCGCTGCCCTCGAACGCTTTTACCACGGCAAGGCTGCAAAAAATGGTGCGCCTTGAAGGACGTCCCTCGGGGCAGCGCGGCGCCAGGGCGCGGCAGACCAGGCAGCGCGCCCCCTTGCTGCTGGCCTGGGCGTTGCTCGGTCCCATGACCGCGCTCGGCGCCGACATCCCGCCCCCTGCCGATCCCTCGCCCTGCCTGCCCGAGCAGACCCTGCGCTGGCGCGGTGGCACCCTGCGCCTGGAAAACGACCTGTTCGCCGGCACCGATCGCAACTACACCAACGGTGTGGCGCTCACCCTGGTTTCACGGGATTTGGAAGGAAGCCATCGTCCGGAGTGCCTGCCCGCGCCGATCGGCTGGTACGCCCGTTTCATCGGCTGGGCCAACCCTGGCTTCTGGCGCGATTCCGACGGCCCGTCAGTGTCTCAAAACATCGCCGTGCGCTTTGGCCAGGCCATGTACACACCCGAGGACAAAACACGCACCGACGTGATTGCGGACGACCGGCCGTACGCGGGCCTGCTCTACCTGGGCCTGGCGTGGAATCGCCGCGTGCACCCACAAGCCGCCCGTTACGAGATGCTGGACGTGCGTGAGCTGACGCTGGGCGTGATCGGCCCCTGGTCACTGGCCGAGCAATCTCAGAACCTGGTGCATCGCGTGCGCGGCATCGAACGCTTTCGCGGCTGGGGCAATCAGTTGCGCAACGAACCCGCGTTTCAGATGGCCATGGAGCGCAAGTTCAAGCCTTACGTGGCGGACGCTGTCCGATCGGGATGGGGCAGCGACGTGATCGGCGGCTACGCCCTGCGGGTCGGAAACATCGAAACCGCCGCCAGCACCGGCGTGGAGTTTCGCTTCGGCTGGAACATCCCGAACGACTTCGGCAGTTACCCCATCCGCCCCGGTGCGGAAAACCGCCCGCCCTCGGCAGTGGCCGATCTGCGCACGGCCACACCGCCATCGCTTCGAGCCCCGAAACCCGGAGCGCATGTCTTCCTGAACCTGGATGCCAAAGCCGTCGCCTGGGATTTCTCGCTCGATGGCAACCTGTTCCGACGCAGCCATCACGTCAGCCGGCGGCCCTTTGTCGCTCAGGCCGCTCTCGGCGTCAGCAGTCAATGGATCATCGCCGGGCGTGGCGTGCGCCTAGCCATCATGCGCGTTTGGAGAACCCGCGAGTTCGACCAGCAGGCTGGCCAACACACATTCGGGTCGATCGCGCTGAGTCTGGAATTTTGAAGATGCTTCGAACCGTTCCTTATTGATTCGGCCCTTGTGTATTTGAATGCAGCTTGATTCCCGGAGATCGGATCAATAGACCCAAAGCATTCGTCAACAACATCAATGGAAAAATTCGTGAGCCAGCCCTTGAAACCCGGATCATTTTTCACAATTGCCTTATCAATAGCCTTGGCAACCGCTACCGTGAAGCTTGGTGCACAGTCCGTCGAAGGCGCAAAGCCGATGGCGCTTCGCACCGTCATGGAGAGGCTTGACCGTGACATGCAAGCCGTCACTGGTGCGATTTCCAAAGAGGAATGGGCACTGGTCGCCGAATTGGCGCCAAAGCTCGCCAAGCATGCCGAACCGCCTTTGTCGGAAAAGATGCGCATCCTCACCTGGCTTGGCACCGACGCCGGAAAGTTTCGGGGTTTCGATGGTCAGGTCCAGAACGCGGCAACGGACATGGAGGATGCCGCCAAGCGCGGTGACGGCCAGGCCGTAATCGCCGCATTCTCCAGGACGCAACAAGGCTGCCTTGCCTGCCACCAGAGCTTCCGCCAATCGTTCGTGGAGCAGTTTTATGGGAGCCGCTGACAGGCACTTGTCCCAGACCGGTTCGCACAAGAAATCATGACGTTCCCAATCGAAGGGGCCTCCTCGAAATACGGGGCGATTCAAGATGTACTTGCACGGCGTGCGTGCCCCGCCTCTGCGCTGCACCTCGCCATGTAGCCGGATGTTCCGGCACACGAACGACATTCGGCAAGTCAAAACCGCACGCGGTAGTAGATCATTGGCCCGCCGTGGCGCGCGCGCAGCATGAGCCGCGAGCCGCCCTGCAGCTGCACACCGATGGCGCCGTACTCCGGAATCAGGTCGCCGTAGCGTGCCGACTGCCACTGCACCTGCACCTGCGCCGTGTAGCCGCCCAAATCTGTTCCCAGTCCCTGGCCCGCGCCGAATGTTCCGTCGCCCGTCGAGGGCAGGTCCGCCCATCCCGACACCTTCAACTGCCAGCGCCCGGACAGATGGCTGCTCCAGTGCACACCCAGCTGCGGCCCCCAGGAGGCAGGTACCGCGTCAGCTCCCCCGATGACCGCGCCGACCCCACTGGCCAGCGACGGCCATCGCGTGGTCCGCACCCCCAGCGAAACACCTACGCCCGCATCACCCCAGCGCGTCACCGCCAAGCGGTTGCCCAAAGCTCCGGGTCGCATCCCATCGGGCAGCGCCTCCATTGAAAGCTCGGCATGCTCCACCGACAACGGTGCGGAGGCACTGTACTGATCCGCCGGTGGTGCTTGTGCCATGGCAACGCAACAGCACAACAGCCCGGTCAGCGTGGCTGCGCGGACGGTGTGCGAGATCGAGTCCATGGCATACCTCCTAGTGCAGGCAAACCGGTTTCTCGTTGTGTCTGATGGCAGGCCATGTGTGAAGTTCAAACGCCGCACCTGTCGTGGCGGGGTGTTGGCGCCATGGCATCGGAGCGCGCCTCAACGCACCTGCACGGCCCGCGCGCTACGCAGGTACTCCGTTGCAGCCTGCTTCGGAACTGGTGCGCTGTAGAAAAAGCCCTGGAACTGGTCGCAGTCGAGCGCCAACAGCGCATCGCGCTGCGCGGCCAGCTCCACGCCCTCGGCGATGACGCGCAGCCCCAGCCGGTGCGCCAGCGCGATCATGCCCGCGCAAAGGGCGGCGTCGCGCGCATCGGCGTGCATGTCCTTGACGAACTGGCGGTCGAGCTTGAGCCAGCGCACCGGCAGCAGCTTCAGGTAGGCCATCGAGGAATAGCCGGTGCCGAAATCGTCAATCGAGAGTTCCACCCCGGCCCCCACCAGGCTCCTGAGCACGGCAATGGCTTGCTCTGGGTTGCGCATCATCACCGATTCGGTGACCTCCAGACCCAGCTCGTTCGGACCGATGGCGTGCGGGCGCAGGCTCGCTTGCACGCGCGACAACAATTCGCCGCTGTTCAATTGGTTCAGAGACAGGTTCACCGCCACCGGGATGCGGCCCAGACCCGCCTCGCGCCATTCGGCCATGGCCTTGCAGGCCTCGTCGATCACCCAGGCGCCAATGTCCACGAGCAGCCCCAGGCGCTCGGCCAGCGGGATGAAGGTGAGCGGCGACACCTGCCCGTGGCCCGGCCGGTTCCAGCGCAGCAGCGCCTCGAATCCGGCAACCGTCCCGTCACGGAGCACCTTGGGCTGGTAATGAAGCTCGAACTGTCCTGCCGCCAGCGCGCTGCGCAGGGCGTTTTCCAGGTCGACGCGCTGGGCCGCCGCCGCGGCAAAACCCGGGGTGTAGAACGTCTTGCGGTCCCTGCCCTGCTGTTTGGCCGCGTACATCGCGGCCTCGGCGCGCTCAAGCAGCACTTGCGCATCCTGGCCATCGCGCGGCAGCATGGCGATGCCCGCGCTCGTCGTCAGCTGCACGCTGCGCCCGCGGATTTCGTAGGGCCGCGCCAGGCTCTGGCGCAATTGCTGCACCTGCGCCGAGGCCTCGTCCGGGTCGGCCACGGGCGCGATCACCACGGCGAAGTCGTCCCCTCCGATGCGTCCGATCAGTGCCGGCTCCGGTAGCGCCTGGCGCAGGCGCCGGCCCACTTCACGCAGCAGGCTGTTGCCCGCCTCCTGGCCCAGGTAGCCGTTCACGTACTTGAATTCGTCCAGATCCAGCAGTACCACCGCCGCGTGCCGACTCTGTGCGACGAGAGCGAGAATCTGCCCGGCCAGCGCATGCACGAACTGCTCATGGTTGGGCAGGCCCGTGAGCCGGTCGGTGACGCGCTGCTCCTGCAGGTTGCGCCGCAGGTCCAGCAGCTCGGTGATCTCGGTGGCAAAACCCAGAAGGCACGGCGGCATGCCGGGGTATTGCATGGGCACCCTCACTGTCCAGAAATGGTGCCAGCGGCCATCCGCGCCGAAGAGCGTTTCTTCTCCGGCGTGGCGCTGCATGCGGGTGATCACCTGCTCGTCCAGAAGGCGCAGCGTGCGCGCCGTTTCGGCGTCGAACAGCTCCTCGTCGGTGGCTCCGAGCACCTGCTCCAGCGTGCGTCCATGGAGTTTGCGCGATTTCTCGTTGATGTAGAGGTAGCGCCCCTCGCTGTCCTTCAGGAAGATGTTGGCATCGACGTTTTGCAGCAGCGTGCCCAGCAGGTGGCTGTGTCCGGCGATGCGTTCATTGACGGGAATGTCGGGCGCGATCTCGGTGGAGAAGCCGCACACGCCGATGACTCTGCCCTTGCCATCGTGCAACGGCACCTTCACGGACCAGAACGTGCGCCTGCCGCCGCCGAGCAGCGCGATCTCTTCCTGCTCGTGCACTGTCTTGCCGCTTTCGATCACGCCCCGGTCGGCCTCCTGCAGCAGCAGGGCCTGCGGCGCATCCACGAACTGCGCATCGGTCTTGCCGCGCAGCTGCTCCCAGCTCACGCCGTAGAGCTCGCACATGGCTCGATTGGCGTACACGTGGCGGCCCTGTCGGTCCTTGACGTAGACGCAGGCGCCCACGTGCTCCATGACCTGTGTCCAGGAAAGGGATTCGGGATCTGGCGCCCGCTCGTATGGTTTGGTCATGGAACGAGCACCGCGCCAACGACGGGCGCATTGAAAACCGGCGCGCCGCCGCGCACAAGCCCGTTGCAATGGCCGCGCATCACAGCCGGAACGCCGCCATCAGACGGTTCAAGTGCTGCGCCTGCTCCTTCAGGTTCATCGCCGCCGCGGTGGATTCCTCCACCAGCGCGGCGTTCTGCTGCGTGGCCTGATCCATGTGGGTGACGGCTTCGCCGATCTGGGCCACACCCTGGCTCTGCTCGGAGCTGGCGGCGCTGATCTCGCTCACGATGCCCGTCACGCGGCCGATGCTCGCCACCACCTCGTTCATGGTGCTGCCCGCCTGGCTGACCAGCGCATTGCCTTCCTGCACACGGCCCACGCTCTCGTCGATGAGACGCTTGATCTCCCTGGCCGACTCGGCGCTGCGCCCCGCCAGTGCCCGCACCTCGCTGGCGACCACGGCAAAGCCCCGGCCCTGCTCGCCGGCGCGGGCCGCCTCGACGGCCGCGTTCAGCGCCAGGATGTTGGTCTGGAACGCGATGGAGTCGATCACCTGGATGATGTCGGCGATCTTGCGCGCGCTGTCGTCGATGCCCTGCATGGTATGCACCACCCGCGCAACCACCTCGCCACCCTGCTGCGCGATGGCACTCGCGCCCTGGGCAAGCTGATCGGCCTCGCGGGCATGGTCGGCATTGAGCTGCACGGTGGAGGAAAGCTCTTCCATCGAGGCCGCGGTCTGCTCCAGTGCGCTGGCCTGGCTCTCCGTGCGGCTACTCAGGTCCTGACTGCCCACGGCGATCTCGCTGCTCGCGGTGGTGATGCCGTCGGTGGCCTCGCGCACCTCGCCCACGAGGCGGCGCAGTGCATCCTGCATCTGTCTGAGCCCCTGCATCAGGCTGCGGCCATGGCGCGTGGCAGGTACCTCGAAGGCAAGGTTGCCCTCGGCGATCTGCATCAACGCGTCTCGCGCATCGGCTGGGTCGCCCCCGAGTTCGCCATCGACGGTTTTGCGCAGATACAGAGCGAACCCCACCGCCACCGCCACCGCGATCAATGCGAGCGCGGCGGCCAGCACGATGATGCGCCGCACCTGCTGTCCGACATCCGCCTGCGCCGCCTCGGAGACCTTGCGGGCAAATTGCCCCTGCTCGATCAGCTGCGCGCGCAACGCGCGCCAGGCGGGTGTCTCGGTGCTGTTGAGCAAGGCGGTCACCGCACTGGTCTGCGCCTGCGCCTTCACCTGTGCCAGCACCTGGGCCTGCGCCTGCGCATGGGCAGCGCGCAGCGGCGCAAGTTTGGCCAGCCCCGCCTCGAAGGGGCTGCCGCGCCCCGCGGCACCGGTGTCGGCGTAGGCTTGCTCGTAGGCTCCCTGCGCCGCATCCAGGTTCTTGTACGCCTGCGGGTTCGCCGGGTCGAGCACGATGTTGCGCAGCGCCTGCCCCGTCTGCAAGCCCTGCGCATACATCTCGGACAGGCCCGCGCTGATGCGCTGCTCGACCCGGATGTAGTGGTTGAACCGACTTTCGGTGTAGACGAGTCCGCCGATGCTGGCCGCCAGGCTCAGGATGAACAGTGCCGCCGGCAGGACGGTACAGAGCAGAAGTTTGGAGCTGAATTTCATGGCGAACCAGGGTCGAGGGCCTGGCCGATTATTGGGCCAAATGTGGCCCGCGTGCCGAGGGGCGCACCGCGCAGGCCGCGCCGCTTGCATTCAGGCGGTCGTGGCCCCGACCGCCTCGACCACCTTGAGCTCGGACGCGCTGAGCAGCGCTTGCATGTCGATCAGGATCAGCATCCTCTGCCCCACGCTCGCGATGCCGCGCACGAAGGCGGCGTCGAGCTGTCCCTCGAAGTGCGGTGCCGACTTGATCTGCTCCCGGGTGAGCTGCGCCACGTCGGCCACCGCGTCCACCACCACGCCCACCGTGGTGTCGGCGATGTTGAGGAAGATCACCACGGTGAAATCGTCGTACTCGACCCTGTCGCAGCCGAGCTTGATGCGCAGGTCGATGATGGGCACGATGGTGCCGCGCAGGTTGATCACCCCTTTGATGAACTCGGGCGTTCCCACCATGCGCGTGGGCTCCTCGTAGGAACGGATTTCCTGCACCTGCAGGATGTCTATGCCGTATTCCTCCTTGCCGAGGCGGAAGGTGAGGAATTCCGAAATTTCCTGCACAGCGGCGACTTCGCGGGGGTGTTCCATGGTGATGGTGGACATGCTCTTCTCCTTTCTTCAACAGACATCGGCAAGGCGTGACCGCTTATCGTGGCACAGCCTGCGGCGGCGCAGGGTCGGGCGTGCAACGCGGGCGGTGCTTGCTCAAAAGCCCTCCCAGTCGCCCCCTTCAGTGACGGCCTCGCGTTCGCGCGCACTGGTCGTGAGTTTCTTCGGCGCCGCCCTGGCCGGCGTGGCCTTGGGTTCGGGCCTGGGTTCGGCCTTGCGCGCCAGCGGCTTCGGAGGCGTGGCCTTCGCCAGGCGCACCTCCTTGTGTGTTTGGGCCGGCGGTTGCGCCAGCGCCCGTGATTCATCTAGCTTGAACGTCTGCACCGCCTTCACCAGTTCCTGCGCCTGACCTTCCAGGCTGGCAGCCGCGGCCGCCATCTCTTCCACGAGCGAGGCGTTCTGCTGCGTCACCTGATCCATCTGCGAGACGGCTTCGCCCACCTGCCCCACGCCTTGGCTCTGCTCGTGGCTGGCGGCGCTGATCTCGCCCATCAGGTCGGTCACACGGTGGATTGCCTGCACCACTTCCTGCATCGTCTCGCCCGCCGAGTTCACCTGCGCGGTGCCCGACTCGATGCGCTGCACGCTGTCGGTGATGAGCGCCTTGATCTCCTTGGCCGCCTCGGCCGAGCGACCCGCGAGCGCGCGCACCTCGGAAGCCACGACCGCGAAGCCCCGGCCCTGCTCGCCCGCGCGCGCCGCTTCCACCGCGGCGTTGAGCGCGAGGATGTTGGTCTGAAACGCGATGGAGTCGATCACCTGGATGATGTCGGCGATCTTGCGCGAGCTCTCGCTGATGCCCTGCATGGTATTGACCGCCTCGCCCACGGCCGAGCCGCCGCGCTCGGCCACCTCGGAGGCGGACCTGGCGAGCTGGTTGGCTTGCTGCGCGTTATCCGCGTTCTGGCGCACCGTGGAATTGAGCTGCTCCATGGAGGCGGCGGTCTCTTCCAGGGCGCTGGCCTGCTCTTCCGTGCGCGAGCTCAAATCCATGTTGGCCTGCGCGATCTGGCCGCTGGCACTCGCTACCGACCCCGAGCCGTCGCGCACCTGCCCGACCACGCGGCGCAGGCTCTCCAGCATCTGGCCCAGCGCATGCAGCAGCTGAGCCGTCTCGCTCTTGCCGCGAGCATCGACCTGCACCGTGAGGTCACCCTCGGCTACGGCCTGGGCGACGGAGACCGCGCGGCGCAACGGGTTGGTGATGGCTCGGATGATCCAGAGCGCCAGAATGATCGCCAGCACCAGCGCGATGGCGGCGGCGGCCCAGACGGAAGTCTGTAGTGACCTGGCGCTCTGATGTGCAGCGTCGACCGAACGGCCGAGCAGTTCCTTCTGGAAATCCTTGAGCTCGGCTACCGCCTTCATGTAAGAGGCCAGCAGGGGCCGCAGATCAGAGTCGAGGTAGTCGCGCGCCGAACCGCCATTGCCCTTGTCCATCAAGGCAAAGAATTCGTCCTGGCCCGCGATGTATTTGACGCGCTGCGCGGCGATGGCTTCATGCAACGCCCGGCCCCTGGGGTCGATCAGGGATGTCTTGAGCCGCTGCATCAGCTCGCGGATCTTGTTTCGGGCTTCGAGCAGGCGCTGTTTCGCCTGCTGGTATCCCTCGGGGGTTTGCACGAGCAGGGCATCACGCTGGTCAATCGCGATCTCGGAGAGCTGCTCGTCGATGCCGCTGATCATCTCCAGGCGCGGCATGTCCTGCTCCACGACCACGCCAAACCCGCTTTCGAGCTTGCCACCCTCCCACAGCGCCACCGCCCCCAAGGCAAGCATCAGCGCGCACATGAGTGCGAAACCCAGCATCAGGCGGGTGGAAATCTTCATGTCTTTCATCGTTGTCTCCTTGGAATTTTTGAGTCAGGCACTCACACCGATTCCATTCGGGTTGATGGCTCGATGCGACAAGATGAGACCACTTGATACGCAGGTATTTGACCGCGCAAGAATCCGCCTTGAAAAGTACCTGGTGGCCGGGTCTGTCTGCGCCAAACTGGCAACCTTGGAAGCGGCAACCCATGCTGCTCTTCCCGGCCCACAGCACAAGATGAATTTCGAACAAACAACAATAGGTTCTGGCCAACGCCTTGCAAAAAATCAACTTTTCGGAATGCCCGGATCTGAACTGCAGCGCCGCCCCGTGGTGGCGCTGCTGCTCTACGAGAACATCGGGCCCTTCCATCTGGCGGGCCCCTTGCTGGTGTTCGGCTACAGCGGGTTCGGCACTTCCTGCATCGATATCAGGATGTGCGCGGTCGCCCCTGGAATGATTCATACCCTGGCTGGTTTCGACATCAACGCGGCGGGTGATCTGGAGGCTCTGACGAAAGCGGACGCGGTGGTGGTGCCCGGCTGGCACTCGGTGGATACCCCCGTACCCGAGCCGCTCAAGCAGGCACTGCACAAGGCGCACGCGCTAGGCGCGCACATCGTGGGGCTGTGCCTGGGCGTGTTCGTACTGGCGGGTGCGGGACTGCTCGCTGGGCGGCGCGCCACCACGCACTGGGCGCGCGTGCCCCTGCTGGCCGAGCGCCATCCCGACATCCGGCTGCAGTCCGACGTGCTCTACACCGTCGAGGACCGCCTCTGGACCAGCGCCGGCGGGGCGTCGGCCATCGACATCTGCCTGCAACTGCTGAGAAAATTATGCGGCCCCGCCGTGGCCACGGAAGTGGCGCGGCGGATCGTCAGCGCGCCGCAGCGCGAAGGTGCGCAGCAGCAGCGCCTGGGCAGTCCCATCGTGCGGACGGACGCCGACCGCAAGGTGCGTGGCACGCTCGATTGGGTGAGCTTGCACCTGCATGAAGCCATCGGTCTGGAAGCGGCAGCCGCCCGGACCGGCCTGAGCGTGCGCGCCTTCACGCGGCACTTCCGGCGGATCACCGGCACCACGTATGGCCAGTGGCAGTTGCACCAGCGCCTGCTGCTGGCCCAGCAACTGCTGCACGGCACCGATCACACGGTGGAGGAAATCGCCGAAAAGGTGGGCTTCGCCACAGGCACTTCGCTGCGCCAGCACTTCAGGCGCCGCTTCGGCCAGACGCCGGGGCAGTACCGCGAGGCCGCTCCGAGCCACGGGCAACACGGACCCGACGGCGGTTCGGGCCGGAGGGCTGCGTGAGCCACCCCCCTCAAACTGGTGGATCCTCGACCCGGATGTGCCCCCACATCAATCGGCCGGCCACCACGAGGCTGAGCACCAGCCCGATCAGCAGCAGTACCTGCCCCAGGCGTTGCTGGTCATCGAGCAGGTAATTGCTGCACAGCCGGCTGGGCGTGGCCAGGTAGAGCCAGCCCAGGCGAAACGCCGTGGCCACGGCCTCCAGCAGCAGCACGGCGCGCAGCACAAAACCGGCTCGCGGCCAGCTCAGCGCCAGTGGTGCGCCAAGCAGCAGGGGAATGCTGGTGAACTTGGCCAGCGCCGCCCAGGGCTGCTGTACGGCCTCGTCGAGCATGCGCGGCACCATCCAGAGCATGCCGACGAACGAGGCCAGCAGGAAGCCGTTGATGCCACGCTGGTTCCAGCGTGCCAGGCGCTCGCGCCAAAGCGGCGGCAGCGGCGCCACCAGCCACACGCCGGCCAGCGCCAGCAGGGGCATCTGCACCAGCATGTGCAGCGTCATGCTGGCTTCAAGCGGCGCGCGCAGCGGCGGCAGCGCCAGCGCCAGCCACAAAGCCGTGCCCAGCCACGCCTTGTGCCGTGCGGCCAGGCTCATGAAGCGATGCGCTGGCGCACCCATGCCTCCGCCTGTTCGTGGGCATCCCAATCGACGATCCGCACCAGCCGGCCGCGTGGATCGACAATGGCGATGGCTGCGTTGTGCACGTATCCGCCCAGCCGGTCGGGCACGACGACGACGCCGAAGGTGCGCAGCAGCAACGCCAGGTCCGAAGCCTGCAGGGGCCGCGCGGCAACCCAGCCCGTGCCGCGGTCGCCCGAGCGCCGCTGGTAGGCCTGCAACTGCTGCGGTGTGTCGTGGCCTGGATCGAAGCTGATGCTCAGGAGCGCGACCTGCCCAGTGGAAATCAGCCCGGCGAGCCGCCGCTGCAGCCGTGCGAATTCGTTGCCCTGTACCGAGCAGTAGGTTTCGCAACGGGTGTAGATGAAATCCACGAGCAGCCAGCGCCCGCGCAGTTGGGCCAGGCTGACGGTCTGTCCATCCGCCGTCTGCAGCACCACGGAGGGCAAGGGGCGTGCCTGAGCGGCGATGGACAGGCGCCGCGCCGTCTCAGAAGTGAACGCGCGAAAGCCATCGGTGGCCGCGGCCAGCGCGGCCACGCCCCCCAGCACGATCGGCAGGCTAGCGAGCAGCGTTCGCCGTGTCGACACGGGCCGCTCCCGCGCGGGGCGTCTGCAGCAGACCCGCCGTGAGCTGCGCCGCGAAATACAGCATGGCCAGCAGCACCAGCAGGCCGCCGACGGCGCCGACCTGATCGGTGAACAGCCAGGCGTCCAGGTGCTCGGCCATGCGCCGAGGCACGCTCACGCGCCCGCCATCGAGGAAGCCGAAGAGAAAGACGAGTGCTCCCGCCAGATAAAGCGCAAACACCTTGTGGCCCGTTCCCGAACGGGTGGCGTCGGGCGCACGATCGCCGATCACGTGGTAGATGAAGCCCAGCGTCATCGCCACCACGCCCAGCAGCAGGTAGAAGTGGAAATGCCCGGGCACCCACTGCGTGTTGTGCATGGTCAGGTTCACGCGGATGGTGCTGTCCAGCAATGCGCCAAAGCCGCCCGTAACCCAGCCGAAGAGCGCAAGCACCAGCAGCATGGGCGGAAGGCTCCACTTGAAATCGGCGCGGTAGAGGTTGCTCAGTGCCCCCCAGGTGGTGACGATGACGACCGGAAAACCCGAACCCCAGGACGCGATCTGGCCCATCACCAGCATCCAGTGCGGCATCGCGTAATCCATCAGAAGGTGATGGGGAAAGACGATGATCACCAGCATCGAGGTCGCCGCCCAGCCCCAGAGAAACGGGCGCGAAAGCGCATACGGCCGGTGCGTGTAACGCGGCAGCAGTTCGTAGATGGCGATCACGCCCATGTAGATCGCCGCATTGATGTACATGTGCCCGAACCAGTAGATCAGCGTCTTGATCATGACCGCGTCGAGCTTGACCTCGGGAAAGAAAATGCTGACCAGGCTCATCACCAGCGCCACCGCGCCGGCCAGGATGCCCAGGGTGTTGGCGATGACCATGCTGGTGCTGGCCACCACCGCCTTGGGATGGTCGGGGTCGATGACGCCCCTGAAGAGCCAGTGCAGGCCCAGGGCGCGCGCGAGGTTGCCGTGCACCTTGATGATGCCGGCGGCGGCGTCCATGTAGAACACGAGCGAGCCGACGCCGATCAGCAGGTAGCCCAACATGAACAGCGCCGAGGCTCCCGGCGACCACAGGCCCATGCCCTGCATGGGCAGCGGGTAGAGGAAGGTCCATAGCGCCGCGTAGCCGCCGCCGAAAATGGCTCCGATGATGCACAGTGCGCCCAGCATGAAAAGCACGTAATTGGTGGCGAATGCCCACAGGTGCAGGGTCACGTACTTGCGCAGGAAGAACCACATCGTTGCCGTCGTGATCATCACCGAGGTGCCGACCATGCCGGCGCCATGCATGGACAGCAGCTGGTAGAACCAGTCGGACGGCACGCCCAGCCAGCGTGCCTGCGTCATGCGCATGACCACGCCCAGCAGCATCATGAGCACGAAGAGCAGCAGCCCCGTGACGAGGTAGAGGTTGAAGGTGAGGCGTTCGCCACCGGCGAGACGCTCTTCCTGCGGGTAGAGGGTGAGCGAGGCCATGGTCACTGTCCTTTCGCCGCGAGAACTTCAAAGGTGGCAGTCATGGGTCCGTGCCCGACGCCGCAGTATTCGATGCACTGCACGGTGTAGATGCCGGGCTCATCGAAGGTGTAGAGCAGGTGGTTGGTGTAGCCGGGCATGGCCTGCGTCTGCGTGACGATGCGGCCGCTCGGCGCGTAGATGGCGAAGCCGTGATTGACGTCGTCGCTCGTGACGCGAAATTCCACTGCGCTGGCTGCGTTCACCTTGTCGGGCTTGAGCTCCCACGACCACATGCGGCCGACGGCCTGCACCGTCTGTGGCGCGCCCAGCGCCCTACCCTGCGCGGGAATCGGGAAGTGGCGCAAGGTGGCCCAGGTGCCGACGATGAATGCCACGGCCATCAGGGCGAAGAGCCGCGCCTGCCAGGTGTGTGACGCGTGCATTCGCGCCGCGGCATCACCGGCGGGCTTGCCCACCTGCATGATGACGAAGATGAACCCCAGGGTGATCAGCGCAGCGCCAACCAGCCAGACCGTCAGGATCACGTCTTGATTTGTCATGCGTCTCCTCGCTTCCCGTGAGTGCACCAGGGGATACCGGCAGCTTCAATTCGCCGCGGCAGTCTAAAGGGAGCGGCTGGAGAAAGCTACAACTATTTGGAGGCGGCGCCAGGGCGTGGCCTGCAAGGCCCCGAACCCGCCCGACCGAAGCTCACGCCCAGGGCGCGATCCAGCCACCCCCCAGCGCCTGCACCAGCGCGACCACGGCCTGCTGGCGCTGCAGTTGCAGCTGCATCAGCGAGCGGCGCGCGCCGAGCGTGGCGGCCTGCGCCGTCACCACGCTGGTGTAGGCCGACAGGCCCGCCTGGTAGCTGTTGAGCGTGCGCTGCTCGGCGCCCGCGGCGGCCTCGGCGGCGGCCTGCTGGTGCGCGATCTGGCGCGCCAGCGCATCGAGCGCGGTGAGCTGGTCTTCGACCTGCCCCATGGCGGTGAGCGCGCTCTGGCGGTACTGGGCGCTCGCGGCCTGCTGCGCGGCGATGGCCTGCTGCACGGCGGCGTCGCGCGCACCCGCGTCGAACAGCGTTTGCGCCAGGCTCGCACCCAGCGACCAGGTGAGCGTGGGCACCGAGAGCAGATCGGCGAGGTTGCCCGCCGCGCCACCCACACCCGCGCTCAAGGAAAGGCTGGGAAACCACGCGGCCTGCGCGGCGCCGATGCGCGCGTTGGCGGCGACGACGGCGCGCTCGGCCGAGGCCACGTCCGGGCGGCGCAGCAAGAGTTCGGACGGCAGCAGCGGCGGCACGCTGGGCACGACGCTGCGCCAGGCGGCGGTCTCGAGCGTGAATTGCGCGGGCGCCCGGCCCAGCAGCAGCGCCATGGCGTGCTCGGCCGTGGCTCGGCTGCGCCGCAGGCTCTCGCGCGTGGCGCGGGCATTTTCCAGCGTGGTCTGCGCTTGCAGCAGGTCGGTATGTGCGGCGATGCCCGCGCGGTAGCGGTTGTCGGTGATCGACTGCGCGCGCACATAGCCCGCGATGATCTCGTCCATCAGCTGCGATTCGGCATCGAGCTCGCGCACCTGGAAGTAGGCCTGCGCCAAGCTGGCCTGCGCCGCCAGGCGTGCGCCGGCCAGATCGGCCTCGCTGGCCTCAAGCTGCGCCTGCTGGCTCGCCACGCCGGCGGCGATGCGGCCCCAGAGGTCGGGCGCCCAGCTCGCCGCAAGGCCGGCGCTGGCGCTGCCGTGCGCGGGGTCGCCGGACCGCTGCGCCGCTGCCTGCACGCCCAGCGTCGGGAGGCGTTGCGATTCGCTCTGGCGCAGCAGCGCCTGCGCCTGCGCCACGTTGGCGGCCGCCGCGGCGATGTTCTGATTGCCCACCTCCACCTGCGGCGCCAGTGCGTCCAGCATCTCATCGCCAAAGAGCTGCCACCACTGGCCGCCTTGCCACTGCCTGTAGGCGGCGGTGCTCACCCAGCCTTCGGGCGCGGCGCTCTTCCAGTGCGTGGGCAGCGGCGCATCGCTCGCCTGCGGCGGCGTGACGCTGGAGCAGGCCGCAAGCAGCGTGACGGAAAGTATCAAGCAAAAAACGGCTCCAGCGCTTTTCTGTAAAGCGTTAGCAGCTATCAAAACAGGTTTATTCATGCTCCCTCCATGGCGGGCAGCGGTTGGCTCCCCGCCGCTGGTTTGCGGCGGCGCAATTTGTCCAGCAGCACGTAGACCGCCGGCGTGGTGAGCAGCGTGAGCAGCTGGCTCGCGATCAGGCCGCCGACGATGGTCACGCCCAGCGGCTGGCGCAGCTCGGCGCCCTGCCCGAAGCCGATGGCCAGCGGCAGCGCGCCCAGGCCCGCGGCCAGCGTGGTCATGAGGATGGGGCGAAAGCGCAGCAGGCAGGCCTCGCGCACCGCCTGCACCGCCGTGAGGCCGCGCGCACGCTCGGCGTCAAGCGCGAAGTCGATGATGAGAATGGCATTTTTCTTGACGATGCCGATCAGCAGGAACATGCCGACCAGCGCCATGATGGAGAACTCCATCTTCAGCAGCATCAGCGCCAGCAGCGCGCCAAAGCCCGCGCTGGGCAGCGTGGTGAGCACGGTGACGGGATGGATCAGGCTCTCGTAGAGCATGCCCAGCACGATGTAGATCACGACAATGGCCGCGACGATGAGCAACCCCTGCTGCGACTGCGTCTGCGCCGCCTGCGCCAGCGCACCGCTGAAGGCGCCGCGCACGTTATTGGGCATGCCGATGGCATCCACGGCCTGCAGCACGGCGTCCCTGCCCTGCTCCACCGAGACGCCATCGCCCAGGTTGAACGAGAGAGTGCTCGACAGCTCGCCACCGTCGTGCCAGACGCTGGCGGGCACGGCGCGTTCGGAAAACCGCGCGAATTCCGAGAGCGGCACCATGGTGCGGGGCGCGGTGGAAATCGGCGTGCCGGTGGAGCCGCTCCTGAGCGCCGGGTTGGCCGAGGCACCGGCGGCTGCGCCGCCCGCGGCCACCATCACGTCGCGCAGCACCACGGGCGACTGCGCATGGCGCGGCGCCCATTCCATCACCACGGTGTACTGGTTCAGGTCGCTGTACATCGTGGTCACCTGGCGCTGGCCGAAGGCGTTGTACAGCGCGGCGTTGATGGCCGATGGCGCCACGCCCAGGCTCGCGGCCTTGTCGCGATCGATCTCGATGAAGGCCTCGACACCGTTGTCGCTCTCGTCGTCGTCGACGTCCGTGAGGCGCGCATCGAGCTTGAGCTGCGCCGAGAGCCTGCGCGTCCAGGTCTTGAGGTCGGCCTGCGCGTCGGCCTTGAGCGTGTACTGGTAAGTGGCGTTGCTGCTCCTGCCGCCCATGCGCAACTCCTGCGCCGGGTTGAGGAACACGCTCAGCCCCGTGATCTTCGACAGCTGCGGGCGCAGGCGGTTGATGACGGCGCGCGTCTTCTCGCCCTGCGGCCGCTCGCTCGCGGGCTTGAGCGCGGCGAAGAGAAAGCCCCCGCCCGCGCGCGCGCCTCCGGCAAACGCCACCACCGTGCCCACGGAAGAATCGGCGCCAATGATGTCCGCCGCCTGCTGCAGCTTGTCGCCGAACGCGCCGGTGGAAATGCTCTGATCGGCGCGCAGGCCGGCGAAGAACTGGCCGTTGTCCTGCTCTGGGAAAAAGCCCTTGTCGATGTGCACGAACAGATAAGCGCTCAGGCCGATCACCACTGCCAGCACCAGCATCACGAACCACGGAAAGGCCAGCGACCAATCCAGCGCATGCTCGTAGGCACGCACCAGAGCGCGCTGGCCTGCGGCCAGCAAGGCTCGCAGGCGACCCGCGCCGCTGCGGCGCATGGGTGCGGCGCGGTCGGCGTGCACCGGCAGCAGCTTGACGCACAGCATGGGTGTGGTGGTGAGCGAGATGACGAGCGAGATCAGCACCGCGGTGCAAAGCGTCATGGCGAATTCACGGAACATCGCGCCGACGGCGCCGCTTTGCAGCAGCAGTGGCAGAAACACCGCCACGAGCGAGACGCTGATAGTGAGCACCGTGAAGCCGACCTCACGCGCGCCCTCGAGCACCGCCGTGCGCCGCGCCACGCCCTGTTCCAGATGGCGCGTGATGTTCTCGATCACGACGATGGCGTCGTCCACCACGAAACCCGTGGCCACCGTGAGCGCCATCAGCGTGAGATTGTTAAGCGAGTAGCCCAGCAGCGCCATGAACGCGAAGGTGCCCAGCAGCGAAACCCCCGTGGCCACCGCCGGGATCAGCGCGGCGCGCAGGTTGCGCAAAAAGAGCCCCACCACCAGCACCACGAGCAGCACGGCGATCGCGAGCGTGATCTCCACCTCGTGCACCGAGCCGCGCACCGGGCCGGTGCGGTCAATCGCCACGTGCAGCTCGACGTCCTGCGGCAGCTGCGCGCGCAGCTGCGGCAGCAGCGCATCGATGGCGTCGGCCGTGGCGATCAGGTTGGCGTCGGGCTGCTGCGTGATGTTGACGACGATGGCCGGCTGCCCGTTGAACGAGCCGCGCGTGCGTGTGTCCTGCACGCTGTCGATGACGCGCGCCACCTGCGACAGGCGCACCTCGGCGCCGTGGCGCAGGCCGACGATGAGGTCGCGGTAATCCGCTGCGCGCAGGCCCGGCGCGGGCGTGAGCACCTGCAGTGCCCGCCCCTGTTCGGCGCCGCCGAGCTCGATCACGCCCTTGGGCCGGTTGGCGTTGCTTGCCTGCAGCGCGGCGCGCACGTCGTCGCTGCTGATGCCCAACTCGTGCAGCGCGAAGGGGTTGAGCTCCACGCGCACCGCGGGCTGCGAGCCCCCGCCCAGCGTCACGTCGCCCACGCCCGGCACCTGAAGCAGGCGCTGGCTCATGATGTTGTTGACCGCGTCGAAGATCTGCCCCGGCGTGCGCGTCCTGGACGTGAGCGCGAGGATCATGAACGGCTGCGCCGCGGGGTTGGCCTTGCGGTAGGTCGGGTTCGTGCGCAGGTTGGCCGGCAGGTCGATGCGCGCGGCGTTGATCGCCGCCTGCACGTCGCGCGCGGCGCTGTCGATGTTGCGATCGAGGTCGAACTGCAGCACCACGCGGGTCGAGCCGGTGCTGCTGGAGCTTGTCATCTCGTTGACACCCGCGATCGTGCCCAGCGTGCGCTCCAGCGGCGTGGCCACGGTGCGCGCCATGTCGGCGGGGCTGGCGCCCGGCATGTTGGCGCTCACGAAGATCACCTGGAAGTCCACGGCGGGCAGACGCGAGACCGGCAGCGTGAGAAAGGCGGCGATGCCGGCGAGCGCCAGGCCGATGGTGAGCAGGACGGTGGCGACGGGGCGCTGGACGAAGGGGCGCGAGAGGTTCATGTGGCGTCTCTCGTGTGCCCTTGGACACCGCAGTGGGCTTTGGCGACGACGTCCGCGCGGATGCGCCGGAGCCGGGTCTCGCCCCGGCGGGCGAGGTTCTTTTCTTTGCTTCGCCAAAGAAAAGTACCCAAAAGAAAGGCGACCCCAGGGTCTGCGACCCTTCGCTGGCGCTCAGGGCAACCTGCGTCGGCGCGTTTGCGGCGGGTGCCGCGGAACTCACTGCGCGCTTGCAGCGCTTCGTTCGGACAGCCGCGGCAAGCATGATGACGAAGCATGCGCGCTTCGACGCGCATGCGCCCGCCGCAAACACCCCGCCACAGGCGCAGCCCAAGAGGCTGGGGGGCCGGACACGGGCCATCGCTGCGCTCGGCCCCGCGTCCCTGGTTCCCGCATCCGATCCCGTACCCGCTCCCGGTTCCAACTCCCTTCTGCCCGTGCCGAGAAGCACAGCGCGTGGGGCGGGCGTGCGCCGCAGGACGCACGCCTTCGTGAACTGACTTGCCGCGTCTGTCCGAACGCAGCGCCATGGGCGCGAAGTGAGTTTCGCGGCACGCCCCGCGCGCGAGCATCGCAGGTTGCCCGTAGCGCAGCGAAGGGACACGGACAACAGGGTCGCCTTTTCTTGGCTTACTTTCTTTTGGCGAAGCAAAAGAAAGTGAGTCGCCCACCGGGGCGAGACCCGGCTCCGGTGCATCTCGGCACGCAACGCATCCAGAGTACACCATGCCCTCACGCATGCTCATGCTCCGCTTGCGCCGTCCCGAACCGCCCTCCCAGCCTGTCAAACCACACATAAATCACCGGTGTGGTGAACAGCGTGAGCAACTGGCTCAGCACCAGCCCGCCGAAGATCGAAATCCCGAGCGGGCGCCGCAGCTCCGCCCCATCGCCCCAGCTCAGCATCAGCGGCACCGCCGCCGCCAGCGCCGCGAAGGTGGTCATCAGAATTGGCCGAAAGCGCAGCAGCGCCGCCTGGTGGATCGCCTCGACCGCGCTCTTGCCCTCGCCACGTTCGGCCTCGATGGCGAAGTCGATCATCATGATCGCGTTCTTCTTGACGATGCCGATCAGGAGCACCAGGCCGATGATGCTCACCACATCGAGAGCGTGACCAGTGAATTCCAGCGCCAGCAGCGCGCCCACCCCGGCCGAGGGCAGTGTCGAGAGGATGGTGAGCGGATGCACGTAGCTCTCGTACAGCACGCCGAGCACGATGTAGACGCAGACCACGGCCGCGAGGATGAGCCAGAGCTGGTTGGCGAGCGATTTCTGGTACGCGCCCGCGGCGCCGGTGAAGCGCAGCGTGAGGCTGGCGGGCAAGGCGGCCTCGGTGGCGGCCGTGCGCACCGCCTCCACGGCCGCGCCCAGGCTCACGCCAGGGGCGGTGTCGAAACCCACGGTGGCCGCCGGGTACTGGCCCACGCGCTGCACGGTGAGCGCGGCGGGCTCCTGCACCACCTGCGCGAAGGACGAGAGCGGCGTCGTGCCCCCGCCACTGGTCTTGATGGGCAGATCGCGCAGCGTCTGCAGGCTCGCGGCGCCCGGGCGCTCGGCTTCCAGAATCACGCGGTACTGGTTGGTTTCGCTGAAGATGGTGGAGACGATGCGCTGGCCGAAGGCGTTGTAGAGCGTGTTGTCCAGCGTGCTTGTGGCCACGCCCAGGCGCGCGGCGGTGTCGCGGTCCACGCGCACCATGGCCGAGGGCGCGGTCTGCCCGGCGCTGGTGGTGGCGTGGCGCACCTCGGGCAGGCGGGCGATCACGCCGACGAGTCTTTGCGCCCATTCGTCGACGAGCTTCGTGTCCACGCCTTCGAGGTCGAAGCGGTATTGCGTGGGCCCGGTATCCGAATCGATGGTCAGGTCCTGCGTGGGTTGCAGGAACAGATCGACACCCGCCACCTCGCGCGCCACCTGCTGGCGCAGGCGCTGCATGACGGCGTCCTGCGACTCGCCGAACAGCGTGCGCGGCGCGAGATTGATGACCAGCCGCCCCGAAGACAGCGCCGCGTTGTTGCTCGCGTCCACGCCGACGACGGAGCTGAGCGAGATCACAGCCGGATCGGCCAGCACGAGGCGCGCGACCTCGCCCTGCAGCAGCGACATGCGCGCAAACGACACGTCGCTGGCCGCCTCCACCCGGCCCTGCAACTGCCCTGTGCTCTGCGTGGGGAACAGGTCCTTGGGAATCAGGACGTAGAGCAGTGCCGTCACCGCGAAGGTGGCCAGCGCAACCCAGAGCGTGAACACCTGATGACGCAGCACCCAAGTCAGGCCCGCGTCGTACCAGCGGATCAGGGTGTCGATCACGCCCTGCAGCGCGCGCGCGATGCCGCCCTGCGCCTCGTCCAGGGGCTTCAAGACACGCGCGGACATCATCGGCACGAGCGTGAGCGAGACCAGCGCCGAAAACAGAATGGTGATCGCCAGCGTCACCGCGAACTCGCGGAACAGCCGCCCGATCACCTCCTGCATAAACAAAAGCGGAATCAGCACCGCGATCAGCGAGACGGTGAGCGAGATGATGGTGAAGCCGATTTCCCCCGCTCCGGCCAGCGCCGCCTGCATGGGCGGCTTGCCCATCTCGCGGTGGCGCGCGATGTTCTCGATCATCACGATGGCGTCGTCGACGACAAAGCCGGTGGCGATGGTCAGCGCCATCAGCGAGAGGTTGTTGAGCGAATAGCCCAGCAAATACATCGCTCCCACCGTGCCCATGAGCGAGATCGGCACCGCGATGCTGGCGATCAAGGTGGCGCGCAGGCTGTGCAGGAAGGCGAAGATCACCAGCACCACCATGACCACGGCGAGGATGAGCTCCATCTCCACGTGCGCGACCGAGGCGCGTATGCCCAGCGTGCGGTCCGACAGCACCGCCAGATGCACGCTCTGCGGCAGGCCCTGTTCGAGCAACGGCAGCTGGCGCTTGATCGCGTCCACCGTGGCGATGACGTTGGCGCCGGGCTGGCGCTGCACGTTGACGATGATCGCGGGGTTCAGCGGTGTTTGCGAGGGCCCGAGATCGCTCTTGATGCCGGTCCAGGCGCCCAGGCGGTCGTTTTCCGAACCGTCGATCACCCTCGCCACATCCTTCAGGCGCACCGGCTGGCCGTTCACGTAGGCGACGATCAGCTCGCGGTAGTCCTGCGCCGACAGCAGCTGGTCGTTGGCGTTGATGCTGTACTGGCGTGTGGGGCCGTCGAAGCTCCCCTTGGCACCGCTGGCGTTGCCTGCGGTGATGGCGCTGCTGATCGCCTCCAGCCCCAGCCCCATGGCCGCGAGTGCCTGCACGTTGCCCTGCACGCGCACGGCGGGGCGCTGTCCGCCCGCAAGCGTGACCAGCCCCACGCCGTTGATCTGGCTGATCTTGAGCGCCAGGCGCGTGTTCACCATGTTCTGCACGTCGGTGAGCGGCAGACTGTCGCTCGTCACCGCCAGCTGCAGGATGGGCGCATCGGCCGGATTCACCTTGGCGTAGACGGGTGGCACGGGCAGATCCGCCGGCAGCAGCGAGCTCGCCGCATTCATTGCCGCCTGCACCTGCTGCTCGGCCGCGTCCATGCCGAGTTCAAGATCGAACTGCAGCGTGACCATGGAGACGCCCGCGCTGCTCACGCTGCTCATGCGCGAGAGGCCCGCCATCTGGCCGAACTGGCGCTCCAGCGGTGCCGTCACGGTGCGGCTCATCACGTCGGGGCTGGCGCCCGGATAGAGCGTTTGCACCTGGATCGTCGGGTAGTCCACCTGCGGCAGCGCCGCCAGCGGCAGAAAGCGCAGGCCCACCAGGCCCGCGAGCACGATGGCCAGCATGAACAGCGCCGTCGCGACCGGGCGCTGGATGAAGAGGCGCGAGACGTTCATGCCCGCCCTCCTACCCTGGCACTCACTGCGCGGCTCCGCGCTCGCTGCGACGCTGGGCGAAGAAGGCGCGCCGCTCCTCGGGCGTCATCTTCTGCACCTTCTCGCGCAATTCCGGGGGCAGGCGGCTCAGGTCGGGTACTTTGTTTTCCGTAGCTGCTTGCGCTTGGCCAATCTGCGTTTGAGCCTGTTTTTGTCCATCTGCCAGGCGCACCTTGCCGCCATCCTTCACGCGATCGCCCCCCTCGCTCACCACGCGCTCGCCTGCCTTGAGGCCCTGCGTGAGCAGCACCTGCTCGGCATTGGCCAGGCCACGCGTCACGGCGCGGGTATGCGCCGTGTCTTCGGCGTCGATCACGTAGACGTAGTCGCCTTGCGGTCCGGTCCGCACCGCCGTGACGGGTACCAGCACGCCTTCGGCCTGGCCCAGCTGCAGCCGCGCATTCACGAACTGCCCCGGAAACAGCGCGCCGTCCGTGTTGGCAAAGCGCGCCTTGGCACGCACCGTGCCGGTGGCGGCGTTCACCACGTTGTCCAGCGTCAGGAACTGGCCCCGCGCCAGCGGCTGCGCGCGCGCACGGTCGAGCGCCGCCACCGGCAGCTGGCCCGCCTTCTGCGCCGCGACCACCGCGCTCACGCGTTCCTGCGGCACGGAAAAAACCACGTCGATCGGCATGACCTGCGTGATCGTGGCGATCCCGCCCGCGCTGCCGCTCGTCACCAGATTGCCCGGATCGACCGCGCGCAGGCCGATGCGTCCGCTGATCGGCGCGCGTATCGTTGCAAAGCCCACGTTGAGCTCGGCCGAGCGCACGCTGGCGGCGTCCGCCTGCACTGCCCCCTCGAGCTGCTTGACCAGCGCCGCCTGCGTGTCCACGTCCTGGCGTGCGATCGAGTCCTGCGCCAGCAAGGTCTGGTAGCGCGAGAGCGTGAGCCGCGCGGCCACGAGTTGCGCCTCGTCGCGCGCCTTCTGCCCGCGCGCCTGCGCGAGCTGCTGTTCGTAGGGGCGCACGTCGATGCGCGCGAGCACCTCGCCTTTTCTGACCATCTGGCCTTCGGTGAACAGCACCTCGGTCAGGATACCCGAGACCTGCGGCACCAGCGTGGAGGTGATGGGCGGAGTCACCGTGCCCAGCGCATCGACTACCACGGGCAGCGTGCCCTGCTCGGCCACGGCGGCGCCCACCGTCACGCCGGCCCCGCCTCCGCCGCGCCCCGGACCGAAACCACCGGCCCCGGCCGCGGGCGCCTTGCCCCGCTGCGCCAGCCACCACGCGCCACCCGCGAGCAGCGTGATCACCACCAGGGTCAGCACGAAGGCAAGGCCCTTGCGGTGCGGGTGCGTCGTGGTCGCGGCGGAGGTGGGGTGTGATTCGGATTCAGCCATGTTGGAAGGGGTGTGCTCTCGTGCGCCCAGCATCGTAGCCAACTCGCGCAAGCCGGCGGTATGGCCTCCTTGAAGAAATGTAAAGCGCCTTGGGCGGCGCTCGCCCACCCATTTCCGGGCCTGTGTACGCTTTCGTGTGCAAGCTCAGAGGCAGGCAAGCCGCCGATCGATAAGAGGTCCGCGCACACCTGTCATTTCTACGGGCATTGCGGCGGCGCTAGGATGGGCCGTACCATTCACCCGCCATCGAGAAAAGGAAGCACCGCCATGAGCGACGACGCATTGCAACTGGGCACGATCACGACACACGGCGACGGCCATCAGGGGCGCCTCACGCGCACTTTCGAGCACCCGGCCGCCAAGGTCTGGGGCATGCTCACCGAACCCACCTCGATGGCGCAGTGGCTCAGCAGCGGCACCATAGAGCAGCGCCCGGGCGGCCACGTGCGCATCGATTTCGTCGACAGCGGCATCGTGATCGACAGCCACGTGACGGCGTTCGAGGCAGGCAGGCTGCTCGAATACTCCTGGAGCAGCGGCAGCGAACCGCAGCGCCCGCTGCGCTGGGAACTGGCGCCCGTGGCGGGCGGCACGCAGCTGACATTGACCGTGGGCGTGCCCGCCGGGGAAGACGCGGCCAAGGCCTGCGCCGGCTTCGAGGGGCATCTGGAGATGCTGGCCGCCGCGCTCGAAGGCGTGCCGATCAAGTTCCCGTTCGAGACCTACATGAAGGCGCGCCAGGGCTACAAGGACAGGCTGGGCGCCTGAAAAACGACGCGCGGGCTGCGCCTCATCGGCGCAAAATCAGCCACGAAAGGCGAAGGAAACGAATCCATGAAACGCCGTGATGACCTGCCCGACTGGATGTGGTCGGATGCGCTGGCCGCGCTCGACCGCGTGGAGCGCCTGCACCGCCAGCTCTTTCAGCCCCGGCGCGCCAGCACCTGGGAGCCACCCGTCGATGTGCTCGAAACCGCGCACGAGGTGCTGATCTACGTCGCGCTGCCCGGCGTGGAGGCGCACGACGTGGATGCCGCCATCGAAGGGGCCGCGCTCGTCGTCTCGGGCCGGCGCACGTTGCCGCGCGCGCTGCGCACGGCCGCCATCCACCGGCTGGAGCTGCCGCAGGGACGGTTCGAACGGCATATCGCCCTGCCGCCCGGGCACTACGGCGCGGTGGACGTGAGCAACGAGCAAGGGTGCCTGGTCATACGCCTGCACAAGATGCCATGAGCGAGAACACGCTGCCCCCATCCGACGAAGCGCGCGTGGCGGCCGCCGCGAGCGCCGATCCCACCATCCCGGGCGTCCCGGCGCAGGCACCGCCCGCCGCGGCCGATCTGCCCGAGGATGCGCTGCTCATCGTCGCCATGCCCGATACGGTGCTGTTCCCCGGCACCGTCTTCCCCATCCTCGTCGGCCGCGAATCCTCGGTCGCCGCGGCCGAGCAGGCCCTGCGCGCCGAGCGTCCCATCGGCATCCTGATGCAGAAGGACACCGAACTGGCCGAGCCCAGGGCGGCCGACCTCCACGGCATCGGCACCATCGCCCAGATCCTGCGCTACATCACCCTGCCCGATGGCGGGCACCACGTCGTCGTTCAGGGCCAGCAGCGCTTTCGCGTGAAGGAATTCATCAGCGAAACGCCGGTGCTGGCCGTGCGCGCCGAGCCCATCGAAGAGCCCGAAGTCCATGGCACCGACATCGAGGCCCGCGTGCTGCATCTGCGCCAGCAGACGCTGGAGGCGCTGCAGCTGCTGCCCAACGTGCCGCCGCCGCTCGTCGCCGCGGTGCAGAACACCGCGGGCGCCGGGGCGCTGGCGGATCTGGTGGCCGCCTACATGGAGCTGGAGCGCGCCGACCGGCAGGCGCTGCTGGAGACCATCGATGTGGCCGAGCGCATCGACAAGGTCTCGACGCTGCTGGCCAAGCGCATCGAGGTGATGCGCCTGTCGCAGGAGATCGGCCAGCGCACCAAGGCCACGTTCGACGAGCGCCAGCGCGAAGCCATCCTGCGCGAGCAGATGGCCGCGATCAAGCGCGAGCTGGGCGAAACCGACGACGACGGCAAGACCCAGGAGGTGGCCGACCTGACCAAGGCGATCGACGAGGCGAAGCTGCCGCCCGAGGCCGACGAGCTCGCACGCAAGGAGCTGCACCGCTACCAGCGCATGCCCTCCGAGGCGACCGAGGCCGGCATGGTGCGCACCTACCTGGACTGGCTCGTCGCCCTGCCCTGGGCCGAGCCCGAGCCGCGCGCCATCGACATCGCCGCCGCGCGCCAGGTCCTGGACGAAGACCACTACGGCCTGACCAAGATCAAGCAGCGCATCATCGAATTCCTCGCCGTGCGCAAGCTCGCCCCCCAGGGCAAGGCGCCCATCCTGTGCTTCGCCGGGCCGCCCGGCGTGGGCAAGACGTCGCTGGGCCAATCGATCGCGCGCGCCATGGGGCGGCCGTTCGCGCACGTGAGCCTGGGCGGCGTGCACGACGAGGCCGAAATCCGCGGCCATCGGCGCACCTACATCGGCGCGATGCCGGGCAACATCATCCAGGCGATCCGCAAGGCCAAGGCGCGCGACTGCGTGATGATGCTCGACGAGATCGACAAGATGGGCGCCGGCGTGCAGGGCGACCCATCGGCCGCCATGCTCGAAGTGCTGGACCCGGAACAGAACGGGGCTTTCCGCGACAACTACCTGGGCGTGCCGTTCGACCTCTCGCGCGTGGTCTTCATCACCACCGCGAACATGCTGGAGAACATCCCCGGGCCGCTGCGCGACCGCATGGAAATCATCGAACTGGCGAGCTACACCGAAAACGAGAAGTTCGAGATCGCACGCCGCTACCTCGTACGCCGCGAACTTGAGGCCAATGGCCTGCTCGAGACGCAGGCGGGCGTGGCGGACGAGGCGCTGCGCCACATCATCCGCGACTACACGCGCGAGGCCGGCGTGCGCAGCCTGCAGCGCGAGATCGGCCGCGTGCTCCGGCATGTGGCGGTGCGCATCGCCGACGGCTCGGCCGCGCAGATGCAGATCGCCTCGGCGGACCTCGCCGCCATCCTCGGCCAGCCGCGCTTCGAGAACGACGTGGCCATGCGCACCGCCATCCCCGGCGTGGCCACAGGGCTGGCCTGGACGCCCGTCGGCGGCGACATCCTCTTCATCGAGGCCACGAGCTACCCCGGCAAGGGCGGCCTGATCCTCACCGGGCAGCTGGGCGACGTGATGCGCGAGAGCGTGCAGGCCGCGCTCTCGCTGGTCAAGCACCGCGCGGCCGAGCTCGGCATCGACCCGAAAAAATTCTCGGAAATGGACATCCACGTGCACGTGCCCGCCGGCGCCACGCCCAAGGACGGGCCGAGCGCGGGCGTGGCCATGTTCACCGCGCTCGTCTCGCTCCTGACGAACCGCAGCGTGAATAGCGACACCGCGATGACCGGAGAAATCAGCCTGCGTGGCCTGGTGCTGCCCGTGGGCGGCATCAAGGAAAAGATCATCGCCGCCGCCTCGGCCGGCATCACGCGCGTGATGCTGCCCGCGCGCAACCGCCGTGACTACGAGGACATCCCCGCCGAGGTGCGCGAGAAGCTGCAGTTCGTCTGGCTGGAGCGCGTGGACGAGGCGATCGCCACTGCGCTCGAACCCGAGGCCGCGCCCGCCGCTAGCGCCGGTTGACCAGCCAGATCCCCGGCAGGATCAGCAGCAGCCCCACCACGTGATAGACGTGGATGGGCTCGCCCAGGATCAGCCAGGCCATCACGGCCGCGTACGGCGGCCCGAGGTAGAGCACCACGCCCGCGCGCGCCGCGCCGAGCTGGCGCAGCATGAAGGTGTAGCCCAGGTAGGCGGCAAAGCCGGGCAGCACGGCCGCGGCCAGCGCCAATATCACGCCGTGCACGCTCCACACCGGCAAGGGCACGGTGGCGGCCTCCCAGGCGGCAAAGGGCAGGATCACGAGCACGCCCGCGAAACTCATCACGCCCAGGCGCGCGAGGTCCGTGAGCGGCGTGCTCCAGCGCTTGAGCAGGATGGTGAAGAAGGTCCACGAAATCATCGCGCCCAGCATCCACAGGTCGCCCGGCTCCCACTGCAGGTGCGCCAGGTCTGCCCAGCGGCCCTTGAGCACCACGTGTACCACACCCGCGAGCGCCAGCGCCACGCCGCAGCCCTGCACCGCGTTGAACGACTCCTTGAGCCACACGCGCGAGATCACGGCGATCATCACGGGCGAAATCGCGTAGATCAGCGCCATGTTGGTGGCGTTCGTGCTCTGCCCCGCGATGTAGACCCAGGCGCCGCAGATCCACATGCCCAGCGCGCCCAGCACCAGCATGTGGCGCCAGTCGGCCAGCACCACGCGGCGCTGCGCCCACAGCTCGCGCCAGGCCACGGCGCAGAACAGCACGCAGGCGAACAGCCAGCGCTCGCCCGCGAGCGCATGGGGCGCAATGACCCCCGGCGCACTGCGGGCAATCAGGAAGTTGAAGCCCCAGAGGATGGGCACGACGAAGATCAACGCAATGGCCAGTTGCGTGCGCGTGAGGGAAGGCATGGATTCAAATAAAAAAGGCTGCAAACGCTTGTCCAACAAGCGCGAGCAGCTATCGAAAGAGTAATTTTTTGCCGGGTGTGTGGCGACGATTACATCACCGCCATCCCATTGATGCCACGCGCGCGGCCATTGCCCCCGCCCGGGGCTCAACCCTTCGCCCATGCGGGTTGCCCGGCGGGGCGGACGGCGGCGGCGCAACAACGGCACAATGGCCGCATGACCACAGGCAAGCGCGCTTCCATCGTCGATTCCCGCCGCATTGGCCAGATGCCGCCTGCGCACAGCGGCTCCCTGCAGGCGCCCACAGGGCTGCTGACCGACCTGCGCGGGCGGCCGCTGCGCGATCTGCGCATCAGCGTCACCGACCGCTGCAACTTCCGCTGCACCTATTGCATGCCCAAGGAAATCTTCGGCAAGGACTACAACTTCCTGCCGCAGGGGAGCCTGCTCACGTTCGAGGAAATCACGCGCCTGTCAGCGCTCTTCCTCGCGCATGGCGTGCACAAGATCCGCCTCACGGGCGGCGAGCCGCTGGTGCGCAAGAACATCGAAAAACTCGTTGCGATGCTGGCCGAGCTGCGCACCACCGAGCAGGCGCCGCCCGAGATCACGCTCACCACCAACGGCTCGCTGCTCGCCAAGAAGGCCAGGGGCCTGAAGGAGGCAGGCCTGTCGCGCGTGACGGTCAGTCTGGACAGCCTGGACGAAGCGGTGTTTCAGGCCATGAACGACGTGGGCTTTCCCGTGTCTGGCGTGCTCGCGGCGATCGACGCCGCTAGGGAAGCGGGCTTCGAGCGCATCAAGGTCAACATGGTGGTCAAGCGCGGCACCAACGACCAGGAAATCCTGCCGATGGCGCGCCACTTTCGCGGCACCGGCATCACGCTGCGCTTCATCGAATTCATGGATGTGGGCAGCACCAACCACTGGCGCATGCAGGAGGTGGTGTCCTCGAAAGAGGTGCTCGCGCGCCTGCAGACCGAGTTCCCGCTGGTGGCGCTGGAGCCCACCGCCCCGGGCGAAACCGCCGAGCGCTGGGGCTACGCCGACGCCAGCGGCCAATACGATCCCAAACTCGGCGAGGTCGGTTTCATCAGCAGCGTGACCAAGGCCTTCTGCGGCACCTGCAACCGCATCCGCCTTTCGACCGAAGGCCAGCTCTTCACCTGCCTGTTCGCCACCCAGGGCTGGGATCTGCGCGGCCTGATGCGCGGCGGCGCCATGGACGAACAGCTTTCGCAGGCCATCGCCGACATCTGGCACGGCAGGAACGACCGCTATTCCGAACTGCGCGCGAGCCTGCCGCGCAAGGACGACGATGGCGACGGCCCGCGGCGCATCGAGATGAGCTACATCGGCGGCTGACGCGCGGCGCAAGGATCCTGTTCATGAATTACCAAGCCACGCATCTGGCCGCCACGCCTTCACGCGAGACGGTCGATCGTTTCAAGGGTGCGGTGCTGCTCGAATTCGGCACGCCCTGGTGCGGCCACTGCGCGAGCGCACAGCCGCTCATCAAAGGCGCGCTGCGGGCGCACGGCGAAGTGGTGCATCTGAAGATCGAGGATGGACCGGGCCGGCCCCTGGGGCGCAGCTATGGCGTCAAGCTCTGGCCCACGCTGATCTTCCTCAAGGAGGGTGCGGAGGTGTCGCGCCTCGTGCGCCCGCACAGCCAGGCGGTGATCGATGAAGCGCTGGCACAGATCGACGCTCAGTCATCTTCGAGCGCCGCGCCCGGAAACAGCACGTCCGTGTAGCCCAGCTGCGCGAGATCGCGCATGCGCATGGGGTAGAGCATGCCGATCAGGTGGTCGCACTCGTGCTGCACCACGCGGGCATGAAAGCCCTCGGCCTCGCGCGCGATCGGATCGCCGTAGGGGTCGAAGCCGGTATAACGAATGCGCGTGTAGCGCGGCACCCTGCCCCGCAGGCCTGGAATCGAGAGGCAGCCTTCCCAGTCGTCCTCCTGCTCGTCGCCCAGCGGCGTGATCACCGGGTTCACCAGCACCGTGCGCGGCACCAAGGGCCGATCGGGGTAGCGTGGGTTGACGGCCTCGCTGCCGAGCACCACCACCTGCAGGTCCACGCCGATCTGCGGCGCCGCCAGGCCCGCGCCATTGGCGGCGCGCATGGTGTCGATGAGGTCGTAGACCAGGCGGTGCAGGGCCTCGGTGTCGAATTCGCGCACCGGCTGCGCCACGCGCAACAGGCGCGCATCGCCCATTTTCAGGATCGTGTGTATGGTCATCGTGCGCCGCAGCATACATCGCGGGCACAATGAGCGACGTGAGCGCATCCACCGATCCGATCGAACTTCCCGACTTGCCGCCTCCGCCGCCCGCACCGGTGCGCTGGCTGCTGCACACCCTGGCATTGGCGAGCCTGGCCACGGGCATCGTCGGCATCTTTCTGCCCGGCCTGCCCACCACCGTCTTCATCCTCATCGCCGCCTGGGCCGCCGCGCGCAGTTCGCCGCGCCTGCACGCCTGGCTGTGGCGCCACAAGCTCTTCGGCCCCATGCTGCGCAACTGGGCCGACGGCGGGCGCGTGAGCCGCCGCGCCAAGGTGAGCGCCGCCCTGGTCATGGGCAGCACCGCCCTCATCCTCGGCGTGATCAACGTACCGAGCTGGGCACGCTGGTTTGCCTGGATCAACATGGCCTGCGTGCTGATCTGGCTGTGGTATCGGCCTGAACCCGAAGCGCCACAAGCTCGGTGAGCGGTCATTTTCACGCTAGAATCGCGCTCTTGTTCCTCGATAGCTCAGTCGGTAGAGCGACGGACTGTTAATCCGCAGGTCCCTGGTTCGAGCCCAGGTCGAGGAGCCACCTTTCCGCTGGCCCGCTTCAGCCGTCCCAGCCACCTCCCTTTTCCTCGATAGCTCAGTCGGTAGAGCGACGGACTGTTAATCCGCAGGTCCCTGGTTCGAGCCCAGGTCGAGGAGCCACCCCCCACTTGTGCAACGCCCCGCCCACGCGCAGCATGGCGAAAAATAGAACGATCGTGCTTTTTTGAAGTTCGGGCGCATACAATGCCGTACAGCGCTTTTTGCACGGAACCCACCATGACCAAAGAAGAAATCCTCGCCCAATACGGCCCCCGCGAGTCCATGGAATACGACGTGGTGATCGTCGGCGCCGGCCCCGGCGGCCTGGCCACCGCGATCCGCCTCAAGCAGCAGGCTCAGGCGCACGGCAAGGACGTTTCGGTGGTGGTGCTGGAAAAAGGCTCGGAGCCGGGCGCGCACATCCTCTCGGGCGCCATCGTCGATCCGCGCGCGCTCAATGAACTCATCCCCGACTGGAAGGCCAAGGGCGCACCTCTGAACCAGCGCGTGACCGAAGACGCCTACGTCTTCCTGGGTGGCGAAGGCGGATCGTTTCGCATCCCCAACCTGTTCCTGCCGCCGTTTGCCAACAACCACGGCAACTACATCGTGAGCCTGGGCCAGGTCACCAAGTGGCTGGCTTCTCAAGCCGAGGCGCTGGGCGTGGAAATCTTCCCCGGCTTTGCCGCCGCCGAGGTGCTCTATGACGACAAGGGCGCCGTCAAGGGCGTGGCCACCGGCAACATGGGCCTGGGCAAGGACGGCGAGCCCACCGAGAATTTCCAGCTCGGCATGGAGCTGCTGGGCAAGTACACCATATTCGCCGAAGGCGCACGCGGGCACCTGGGCAAACAGGTGATTGCGCGCTACAAGCTCGACGATGGGCGCGACCCGCAGGCCTGGGGCCTGGGCGTGAAGGAGCTCTGGGAGATCGACCCGGCGCGCCACCAGCCGGGCTTTGTCATGCACACCGCCGGCTGGCCCATGGACCCGAGCACCTACGGCGGCGGCTTCATGTACCACCTGGACGGCAACCGCGTGGCGCTGGGCTTCGTCACGGGGCTGAACTACACCAACCCTTACCTGAGCCCCTTCGAGGAATTCCAGCGCTGGAAGACGCACCCCAACGTGCGCTGGTACTTTGAAAACGCCAAGGGCGAAGTCACCGCCAAGCGCCTCGAATACGGCGCGCGCGCGATCAACGCCAGCGGCATCAACTCGCTGCCCAAGTTTGTCTTTCCGGGCGGCGCGCTGATCGGCTGCGATGCGGGGTTCCTCAACGTGAGCCGCATCAAGGGCAGCCACTCGGCGATCAAGACCGGCATGCTCGCGGCCGACGCGGCCTTCGAGGCCATCATCGCCGGGCGCCAGCACGACGAGCTCAAGGCCTACACGCGGGGCTTCGAAAACAGCTGGCTTTTCAACGAGCTGCAGCGCGACCGCAACTTCAAGAACTGGTTCCGCTGGGGCCTGTCGGTGGGCACGGCGATGAACGGCCTGGAGCAGTTCGTGATGCGCGGGCACTTCCCGTGGACGCTGCACCGCAAAAAGCCCGACTATGCGTATCTGAAGCCCGCCAGCGAGTGCCAGCCCATCGACTACCCCAAGCCTGACGGCAAGCTCACGTTCGACCGCCTCTCCAGCGTCTTCATCAGCAACACCAACCACGAGGAGAACCAGCCCTCGCACCTCACGCTCAAGGATGCGTCGGTGCCGGTGGACGTCAACCTCGCGAAATACGCCGGTCCCGAGGCACGCTACTGCCCGGCCGGGGTCTATGAATTTGTCGACGACGGCGCAGGTGGCAAGCGCCTGCAGATCAATGCGCAGAACTGCATCCACTGCAAGACCTGCGACATCAAGGACCCGACGCAGAACATCGTCTGGGTCACGCCCGAAGGCGGCGGCGGGCCGAACTACGCGTCGATGTGAATTTGACAAAAATCAAGCAAGGGTATTCCCTGAAACGCCCCGATCAGGGGCGTTGTGCATGGGGTGGCTGACGTACACTCGCGCCACGGCGCCATGGTAGACCCCCGCTGCGCTGCAACGTCACCATCAAATTTCCAACGAGGAGATATACATGAAGCACTTGCCCTGGATGACCCTGGGTGCACTCACGCTGGCGTTCGCCGCGATTGCCCCGGCCAGCGCCCAAGAGAAATCGGTGGCCGTCACGGCCATCGTCGAGCACCCGGCGCTGGATGCCGTGCGCGATGGCGCCAAGGACGCGCTCAAGGCCGCAGGGTACGAAGAAGGCAAGAACCTCAAGTGGCAATACCAGAGCGCGCAGGGCAACACCGGCACCGCCGCGCAGATTGCCCGCAAGTTCATCGGCGACAAGCCCGACGTGATCATCGCCATCGCCACGCCGTCGGCGCAGGCTGTGGTGGCCGCCACCAAGACGGTGTCGGTGGTGTTCTCGGCCGTGACCGACCCGGTGGCCGCCAAGCTGGTGCCCAACTGGGAGCCCTCGCACACCAACGTTACGGGGGTGTCCGATCTGCTGGCGCTGGACAAGCAGATGGAACTGGTCAAGAAGGTCGTGCCCAACGCCAAGCGCATCGGCATGGTCTACAACCCGGGTGAAGCCAACTCGGTCGTGGTGGTCAAGGAACTCAAGGAGCTGCTGCCCAAGATGGGCATGACGCTGGTGGAAGCCTCGGCCCCGCGCTCGGTGGACGTGGGCAGCGCCGCGCGCAGCCTGATCGGCAAGGCCGACGTGATCTACACCAACACCGACAACAACGTCGTTTCCGCCTACGAAGCGCTGGTCAAGGTCGGCCAGGAAGCCAAGCTGCCGCTCGTGGCCTCGGACACCGACAGCGTCAAGCGCGGCGCCATCGCCGCGCTGGGCATCAACTACCGTGACCTGGGCGAGCAGACCGGCCGCATGGTGGCGCGCATCCTCAAGGGCGAAAAGCCCGGCGACATCAAGCCCGAAGTCAGCACCAAGATGGAGCTCTTCGTGAACCCCGGCGCCGCCGAGAAGCAGGGCGTGAAGCTCTCTGAAGACCTGATCAAGTCGGCCACGCAGGTGGTGAAGTAAGCCGCCGGCCTGACCGTTTTCACCCCTGCGAATACAGGAAACGCGGCCACGCGTTTCCTGTTTTTTCTTAGAGAGTCGCCATGTCCCTCTTTTCCTTTCTTGGCGCCGTGGAGATCGGGCTGATCTTTGCCCTGGTCGCGCTCGGCGTCTACATCTCGTTCCGGCTGCTGCGCTTTCCCGACCTGACGGTGGATGGCAGCTTTCCGCTGGGCGGCGCGGTCTGCGCTATCATGATCCACAACGGCTACAGCCCCTACCTGGCCACCGTCGCCGCCACGCTGGCCGGCGCCGTGGCAGGCTACATCACGGGCTGGCTCAACGTGCGCCTGCGCATCATGGACCTGCTGGCCTCCATCCTGATGATGATCGCGCTCTTCTCGGTGAACCTGCGCATCATGGGGGGGCCGAACATCCCGCTGATCAACGACCCCACGGTGTTCACCCTGCTGCAGCCCGAAGGCCTGCAGGATTTCTGGTGGCGCCCGCTGCTGCTGCTGGTGCTGGTCATCGTGGCCAAGTTCGCCGTCGACTGGTTCTTCTCCACGGAGCGGGGCCTTGCGATCCGGGCCACGGGGTCGAACTCGCGCATGGCCCGCGCACAGGGCATCAATACCGGCGCGATGGTGCTGCTGGGCATGGCGATTTCCAACGCCCTCGTGGGCCTGTCGGGCGCGCTGTTCGCGCAGACCCAGGGCGGCGCCGACATTTCCATGGGCATAGGCACGATCGTGATCGGCCTGGCCGCCGTCATCGTCGGTGAAGCCATCCTGCCCTCGCGCCGCCTCGTGTATGCCTCGCTCGCGGCCATCATCGGCGCCATCGTCTACCGCTTCTTCATCGCCGCGGCGCTCAACAGCGACTTCATCGGCCTGAAGGCGCAGGACCTGAACCTGGTGACCGCGCTGCTGGTGACGCTGGCCCTGGTCGTGCCCAACTTCAAGCGCATGCTGCAGCACAAACGGCTGCCAGACGCGCCCAAGAGCATGTGAACGTGGAGGCACACACCATGCTGGACGCCAAAGACCTTTTCATCACCTTCAACCCTGACACGCCGATCGAAACCAAGGCGCTGCGCGGCATGTCGCTGGAGATCCCGCTGGGGCAGTTCGTCACCGTCATCGGCTCCAACGGCGCGGGCAAATCCACCTTCCTGAACGCCATCGCCGGCGGCCTGGCGGTGGACACCGGCACCATCACGATCGACGGGCTGGACGTCACCAACGAACCCGTCTGGACGCGCGCGCAGCGCGTGGCCCGCGTGTTCCAGGATCCGATGGCCGGCACCTGCGAAGACCTCACGATCGAGGAGAACATGGCGCTCGCGCAGCAGCGCGGCACGCGCCGCGGGCTGCGCTCTGCCGTGAAGAAGTCCGAGCGCGAGATGTTCCGCGAGAAGCTCTCCACGCTGGGCCTGGGGCTGGAAAACCGCCTGACGGACCGCATCGGCCTGCTCTCGGGCGGGCAGCGCCAGGCGGTGAGCCTGCTCATGGCGTCGCTGCAACCCTCGCGCATCCTGCTGCTCGACGAGCACACCGCCGCGCTCGATCCGCGCACCGCGGACTTCGTGCTCAAGCTCACGCAGCGCATCGTCGCCGAGAACAAGCTCACGACGATGATGGTGACGCACTCCATGCGTCAGGCGCTGGACGTGGGCGAGCGCACCGTGATGCTGCACCAGGGGCAGGTCGTGCTCGACGTCGCGGGCGAGGAGCGCTCGCGCCTGGACGTGCCCGACCTGCTCAAGATGTTCGCCAAGGTACGCGGCGAAGAACTGGCCGACGACGCGCTGCTGCTGGGTTGATCCGAAAAAACAGGAGCTGCTCACGCTTTTTCACAAAGGGTTTCAAAGTGTTTTCACTATGAAACCATGAACTGGAAGGCGCAAGCAGCTCCTTTTTTTCAATCAACGACGGCTGCGCCTTTTGCCTTCGAGGGCTGCGCCGCCCCCGAGAAGCGGCGCCCGATGAAGACCGTGGCGACGACCGCCAGCGCGAAACCCAGCGACGTCGCGTCGATGCGCTCGCCCAGCATGGGCACGGCAAACACCATCGCCAGGAAAGGCTGCACCAGCAGCACCTGGCTCACCCTGAGCGTGCCGCCCCACTCCAGGCCGCGAAACCAGGCGAAGAACCCCGACCACATCGACACCGCGCCCACGTAGATGAGCCCGGCCCAGGCGGGCCATTGCACGGGCCCCAGCGCCGCCCCCTCGGGCCAGAGCCACAGCGCGATGGGCAGCGACGCGGGCAGCGCCAGCGCGCACATCCAGCAGATCACGCGCTCGGCGCCGAGCTCCGGCGTGACCTGCGCGCCGTAGACGTAACCAAAGGCCGAGGCCAGCACCGCGCCCACCAGCAGCACGTCGGCCCAGGCGAAGCCGAAGCCGCCCTGACCATGCGCGCGCATCAGTGAAAACACGATCACCAGCGCCGCGCCCAGCACCGCGCAGACCCAGAAGCCCAGGCGCTCGCGCTCAAGCAGGATGAGGGCGGCGAACACCGCCGTCGCCAGCGGAATGACGGCGACGATGACGGCCGCGTGCACGGCTGTGACGCTGCGCAGGGCCAGCGCCGCCAGCAGCGGCCAGGCCAGCACATTGCCGAGCAGCGCCAGCAGCAGCGGGCGCCACTGGTGCCGGGCAGGCCAGGGCGTGCGCGTCCACAGCAGAAAGGCCACCGAGAGCAGCCCGGCGATCGCCGCCCGTCCGGCGGTGACGAACCAGGGTGACAGCTGCGGGTGGGCGTCCGACCCCGTCGCCAGCCGCGTGGCCGGCACGGTGACGGAAAACAGCACCATGCCGAGCACGCCCAGCCAGAAGCCCAGGTGCTGGCGCGACAAACCGCGCGCGCCGGTCAAAACGCCGCCATCCCGACTAGGCTCTTGCCGCCCGTCAGGGCACGTGCCCGCCGATCCTGCCGGTTGAAAGGGATTCCTGTTCTGGCCACGAAACGTCCTCTGTCCAAGTCCGGCGGGCAAACGCCACCGCACGGCATGCCTGTCAATGATTTTCCAGCCGATACCAGGTGCTGCCGTCTTCGCCCAGCTCGGCGCGCACCTCGCCGCGCGCCATCAGGTAGTTCAGATGCGCCAGCGCCTCGCCCGTGGCCAGGCTCATCAAGGTCTGATCCGAGGTGATGGGCCGCGCGAACAGGGCGCCGAAGGTATCCACCGCGCGGCGCGGCTCGTGCAGCACGGTGCGCAGGCGCGCAAGCGAATCGTGGTGGCTGCGCTGCAATTGCGCCAGGCGCAGGTGCAGGCCCTGAAACGGCTGGTTGTGCGCGGGCAGCACCAGCACGTCGTCGGCCACCTCGCGCTGCAGCTTGTCGATGGAAGCGAGCCACTCGTACAGCGGATCGGCGTGAGGTTCGGTGGGATAGACCGAGACGTTGGAGGAGATGCCCGCAATCACCTGATCGCCCGAAATGAACAGCTTGCGCTCGGGGCAGTACAGGCACACATGCTCGGGCGAGTGCCCGCAGCCCACTACCACGCGCCAGTGGTGGCCGCCGATGAGGAGCTCGTCCCCGTCCGACAGGCGGCGAAAGCTGTCGGGCATGGCGTAGATCATCTTGCCGAAGCCGCCGAAGCGCGTGCGGTAGGTCTCGATCGCCTCTTCCGTCCAGCCCGCGCGGCGGTGAAAGCGGATCGCGTCCTCGGGCGCCTCGCGGCCGGTGTCCGCGGTGAGCGCGCGGCACGTCAGGTATTCGAGGCGGCTGATCCACAGGCGGCAGTCGAACTTGCGCGTGAGCCAGCCGGCCATGCCGATGTGGTCCGGGTGCATGTGCGTGACGATCACGCGCGTGACGGGCCCCTGGAGCGGGCCCGCGAACAGCGCGCGCCAGGCATCGGCCGTCACCGTCGACCAGATGCCGGTGTCCACCAGCGCCCAGCCGTCGCCGTCGCGGATCGCCCAGAGGTTGATATGGTTCAGGGCGAACGGCAGCGGCATGCGGATCCAGAAGACTCCGTCGGCCACCTCCTTGGCCTCGCCGGTGGCGGGCGGCTCGCCGCAGCCGAAGTTCAGCGCGGCGCCTGGGTCAGTGGCTGTATCTTTCATCGTGCTCTCTCGTTGATCTGCCGCAGCCGGACTGGCTCGTCGCGCAAACTGGGCATTCTCCGACATTCATGGCAAAGGCGTGCGGCCCGCCTGTCGCGCCGGTTGCAAGCGCCAAAACCCACGTAGAATCGCGCCCTGTCAGGAGAGAGCGCCCCACCGCAAGACGCGGGCGCCGCCGAAGGCGCCAGGCGCGATGCGCTCAAACGCTCAGGCAAAAGGACTGGCAAGTGCTCCGGCAACGGGGCGCAGCCCTGTTGGAGAGAGAGGCATGCAGTGATCCACCGCATGCGTCCACCGAAGGAGCAAGCGCGGCGTATCCCGCGTGAATCTCTCAGGTAAAGAGGACAGCCGGGCATGCCCACACCCCGTGGTGTGCCATGCCTTTTCCCATGAGGAGTCCGCGCTTGTCCGAACCTGCCCTGCTCACCACCCCCCTCGCCGCGCTGCATCACGAACTGGGTGCGCGCATGGTGCCCTTTGCCGGTTACAGCATGCCGGTGCAATACCCCGCGGGCCTGATGGCCGAGCACCTGCACACGCGCGCGCATGCGGGCCTGTTCGATGTCTCTCACATGGGGCAGCTCATGGTCAAGGGGCCTGACGCCGCCGCGGCGCTCGAAACGCTGATGCCGGTCGACGTGCAGGGCCTGGCCGTGGGCCGCCAACGCTACGGCCTGCTGCTCAACGACGCGGGCGGCATCATCGACGACCTGATGTTCTTCCGCCAGGAAGAAAACGCCTTCTTCATCATCGTCAACGGCGCCTGCAAGGTCGGCGACATCGCCCACATCCGCGAGCGCATAGCCGCGCGCTGCAACATCGAAACCATGCCCGACCACGGCCTGCTGGCGCTGCAGGGCCCCGAGGCCGTGGCCGCGCTGGAGCCGCTGGTGCCGGGTGTGGCCCGCCTCGTGTTCATGAGCGGCGCGCACTTCACATGGCAGGGCACGCCGCTGTTCATCACGCGCAGCGGCTACACCGGCGAGGATGGCTTCGAAATTTCCGTGCCGGGCAACAAAGCCGAGGCGCTGGCCCGCGCCCTGCTCGCCCAGCCGCAGGTCCAGCCCATCGGCCTGGGCGCGCGCAACTCGCTGCGGCTGGAAGCCGGCCTGTGCCTGTACGGCAACGACATCGACGCCACCACCACCCCGCCCGAGGCGGCGCTCAACTGGGCCATCCAGAAGGTGCGGCGCACGGGCGGCGAGCGCGCCGGGGGCTTCCCGGGCGCCGAAAAAATTCTCGCGCAGATCGCCAACCCGGCGCTGCTTGAACGCAAGCGCGTGGGCCTTGTGGCGCTTGAACGCATCCCGGTGCGCGAGCACACCGGCCTGTACGGCGAAAACGGCGAGAAAGTCGGCGTCGTCACAAGCGGCCTGCTCGCACCCACGCTGGGCAAGCCGATTGCGCTGGGCTACCTGCCGCCCGCGCTGGCCGCGGTCGGCACGCGCGTGAACGCCATGGTGCGCGGCAAGCCCGTGCCCATGGAGGTTGCCGCCACGCCCTTCCTGCCACCGAACTACCACCGCGGGTAGTCACAATCGCCCTCTTTCCACTCTTTGCAACGGAGACTTTTCCATGACCATCCATTTTTCCAAGGACCACGAGTGGGTCGACGCATCCAACGCCGCGGCCGCCATCGTCGGCATCACCACGCACGCGCAGGATGCGTTGGGCGACGTGGTCTTCGTCGATCTGCCCGAAGTTGGCAAGACCTACGCTGCCGGTGACGTGGCGGGCGTGGTCGAATCGGTGAAGGCCGCATCCGACGTCTACATGCCGGTCTCGGGCGAAATCGTCGAAGTGAATGAGGCGCTGCGCGCCAATCCCTCGCTGGCCAACAGCGACCCCATGGGCGCGGGCTGGTTCTTCAAGCTCAAGCTGAGCGACGCGGGCGAACTGAGCGGCCTGATGAACGAAGCCGCCTACACCGATTTCACCAAGGCGTAAACCCGCACGCCACGCCGAAGGCCGGGCCCGCCCCGCCTTCGCTGCGAAAACCCGGAATACATAGCTGCCCGCGCAAGATTTGCGCGGGTTTCAAGCACATTCGATTCAAAAACCTCCCATGCCCGCCCTGCCCCTGTCCGCGCTGGAAAACGCCAGCGAATTCCACGCTCGCCACATCGGCATCGACGCCGCCGACGAAGCCCACATGCTCTCGGTCGTGGGGGCGGCCTCGCGCCAGGCGCTGGTGGCGTCCATCGTGCCGCAGTCGATCGCGCGCACCCAGGCCATGCAGCTGCCCCCGGCCTGCACCGAGGCTCAGGCGCTGGCCGAGCTGCACGCCATCGCCGGCAAGAACCGGGTGATGAAGAGCTTCATCGGGCAGGGCTACTACGGCACGCACATACCGGGCGTGATCCTGCGCAACGTGCTGGAAAACCCCGCCTGGTACACCGCCTACACGCCCTACCAGGCTGAGATTTCGCAGGGCCGCATGGAGGCGCTGATCAACTTCCAGACCATGGTGATGGACCTCACCGGCATGGACATCGCCAACGCCTCCATGCTCGACGAGGCCACGGCCGCGGCCGAGGCGATGACGCTGGCGCGGCGCACCGTCAAGGCCAGGGGCAACGTCTTCATCGTCTCGGGCGACTGCCACCCGCAGACCATCGAAGTCATCGAAACACGCGCCGCGCCGCTGGGTTTCACCGTCAAGATCATCCGCTCGGAACAGGAGTGGATCGCGGCCATCAATGGCGACGACTACTTTGCCGCGCTCAACCAGTACCCCGCCTCCAGCGGCTGGCTCGCCGACTGGCGGCAAAGCGCCGACGCCATCCACGCCAAGGGCGCGGCCTTCATCCTTGCCGCCGACCTGCTCGCGCTCACGCTGCTCAAGTCGCCCGGTGAGATGGACGCCGACATCGTCGTCGGCACCACGCAGCGCTTTGGCATGCCCATGGGCGCGGGCGGCCCGCACGCGGGCTACATGGCCTGCAAGGACAGCTACAAGCGCAGCATGCCCGGGCGGCTCGTGGGCGTGAGCGTGGACACGCATGGCGCGCCCGCCTACCGCCTGGCGCTGCAGACGCGCGAGCAGCACATCCGCCGTGAAAAGGCCACCAGCAACATCTGCACCGCGCAGGTGCTGCCCGCGGTGATTGCCAGCATGTACGCCGTCTACCACGGCCCCGAAGGATTGAGCCGCATCGCCCGGCGCGTGGCGCGGCTCACCGCCATCCTCAGCCGCGGCCTGGCGCAACTGGGGTACACCGCGCGCCACCACGACAGCGCCTTCGACACGCTGTGCCTGAAGACCGATGGCGCTACTGATGCAATAGCTGCCCGCGCCGTATCCATGGGCGCCAACCTCAGAAAAGCCTGGAACAATTACCTTTGCATCTCGCTGGATGAGACCACCACGCGCGAAGACGTCGAGCTGCTCTGGAAGATCTTCGCCCAGGAGGGGCAGCCGCTCCCCTCGGTGGACAAGCTCGACGATGGCGCCGACCTCATCCCCGCCGCGCTGCGCCGCACCAGCGCCTTCCTCACGCACCCGGTGTTCAACACGCACCACAGCGAAACGGCGATGCTGCGCTACATCCGCACTTTGAGCGACAAGGACCTGGCGCTGGACCGCAGCATGATCCCGCTGGGCTCGTGCACCATGAAGCTCAACGCCACCAGTGAGATGATCCCCATCACCTGGCCGGAGTTCGCCCACATCCACCCCTTCGCACCGGCCGAGCAGCTCGCCGGATATGCCGAGCTCGACCGCCTGCTGCGCGACTGGCTGTGTCAGGCCACGGGCTACGCCGGCGTGAGCCTGCAGCCCAACGCGGGCAGCCAGGGCGAATACGCGGGCCTGCTCGCCATCAAGGCTTGGCATGAGGCTCAGGGCCACCCCGAGCGCACCATCTGCCTGATCCCGAGCAGCGCCCACGGCACCAACCCCGCCAGCGCCCACATGGCGGGCCTGCAGGTCGTCGTGACGAAGTGCGACGACAACGGCAACGTCGACATGGCGGACCTGAAGGCGCAGTGCGAGAAGCACAGCGAAAAACTGGCCTGCATGATGATCACCTACCCGAGCACGCACGGCGTGTTCGAGACCCAGGTGAAGGAGCTGTGCCAGATCGTGCACCAGCACGGCGGGCGCGTGTACGTGGACGGCGCCAACATGAACGCGCTCGTGGGCGTGGCCGCGCCTGGCCAATTCGGCGGCGACGTGAGCCACCTGAACCTGCACAAGACCTTCTGCATCCCGCACGGCGGCGGCGGCCCCGGCGTGGGCCCGGTGTGCGTGGTGCAAGACCTCGTGCCCTTCCTGCCCGGCCATGCCACGGCGGGCCAGCCCGCGACGAACGGCGCCGTGAGCGCCGCGCCCCTGGGCAACGCCGCCGTGCTGCCCATCAGCTGGATGTACATCCGCATGATGGGCGCCGACGGCCTCACGGCCGCCACCGAGGCCGCCATCCTGAGCGCCAACTACATCAGCGCACGCCTGAAGGACCACTACCCCACGCTCTACGCCAGCCACAACGGCCTCGTGGCGCACGAGTGCATCCTCGACCTGCGCCACCTGAAGGACAGCAGCGGCGTGATGGCCGAAGACGTCGCCAAGCGCCTGATCGACTACGGCTTTCACGCGCCCACGCTGTCGTTTCCCGTCGCCAACACGCTCATGGTGGAGCCTACCGAAAGCGAAGACCTGGCGGAGCTGGACCGCTTCATCGACGCGATGATCGCCATCCGTGAAGAAATCCGCCAGGTGGAAAATGGCACCTGGCCGCAGGACGACAACCCGCTGAAGAACGCGCCGCACACGGCCGAAAGCCTGCTGACGCAAGAATGGAAGCACCCCTACCCGCGTGACCTGGCCGCCTACCCCGTGGCCTCGCTGCGCCGGCTGAAATACTGGGCGCCCGTGGGCCGCGTGGACAACGTCTACGGCGACCGCAACCTGTTCTGCAGCTGCCCGCCGCTGTCGAGCTTCGACTGAGGCATTCCAAGTCATTCACCGCAGGCCCCGCACGGGGCCTGCCTCAGCCACATCCCCTCCCGCAGGCGCCGTTGCCATCCGGCGCCTGAGCATCGGCGCGCGCGTATTCAGGCGTAACCCAGCCAACAATCGATCCGGTCAATCCGCATCAGCCTGAGCCGAGCAGGCGCCGCCATGGCAGAACGCAAGGGCACGCACAAGCGCGCGGGCCAGCGGAGTTGCCTCAAGCCCCGCTTCACGCTACGCTGCTGAGCAGGAGCGGATAAGCGCAGGGCATCCATCAGATTTTAGGTTTGCCTAAATGTCTGAGTGCGATGGTTTACGAATGGAACGGCAATGACGAGGCTGTGTTATCCGACTACCGACGCTCTCTTCTCGTCGTCCAATTCTAGTTAGGCGCCGCAATTCCTACCGCGCCATTCAACGAAAGAATCCCCATGCAACCATCAACCGCAAGCAAGACTGCGCTCGCTACTTCGTTGATGAGGGCGCTTCACACCAGGACCGATCCCAATCGCATCATCGATGACTCCTGGGGTGATCGGCTCGTTCCAGAGGTTGCGCGAGAATCCATGCGGCAGAGGGCGAGAAGCGGCGCCGCGTTCACCAATTATGACAATACACGCGACGCTGGCACGGACGCATGCGTGGACGCGTGGCTACGGGGAAGCGCGGCCTACGCATCGGTGATCACCCGGTCGCGCTACGCCGAGGACGCATTGCACTCCGCCGTCGCTCGAGGCTTCACTCAGTACGTTTTGGTCGGTGCGGGCTTTGACAGCTATGTGCTGCGTACGCCACCGGAGTCGGTGCACGTCAGTATCTACGAAGTCGACCATCTGGCAACCCAGTCCCTCAAGTGTCAACGCATTCTGGAGTGCGGCCTTTCGGTTCGGGATTCTGTTCGCTTCTTGGCTGCTGACCTTTCGACCGAGAGCCTTAGTTCAGTGCTGGCGAGGTCGACTTTCGACTCTACGAAGCCAGCATTCTTCTCCTCGCTCGGCGTAACGACGTATCTCACTCGCGAGGCCAACTTGGGGTCCTTGCGCTCAATCGCCAGTTCAACAACGGCGGGCAGCGAACTCGTCTTCACCTATGTCGACCAGGCGGCGTTCGAAAGCCACAAAATCAATAACGCTGCAATTGGTAAATCGGTAGCTTCCATCGATGAGCCTTTTCTCTCAGGGTTCGATCCGAAGACGCTTGCGCAGGATCTGCGTGACTGCGGCTTCACTCTCCTCGAGGATCTACCTGTCCTTCAGCTTGTCGAGCGGTATGATCCGCGCGGCCTGAACCAGCTACGGCCCGCCCAGTTCAGCCGTATTGCGCACGCCCGTGTCACTGGACCGTACCATGGCGACGCCTAACTATCCGTATATGGACTCCCCCTCAAGCGCAAGAAACTAACCGATAGGGTGGCCTGTTGG
>ERZ778017.304-NODE-304-length-73560-cov-30.119801_pt1 | contig 73560 bp, 89 predicted proteins | sample MGYA00375747_ERZ778017 | MGnify/ENA primary metagenome ERZ778017 (study PRJEB29350, sample SAMN05509838) | bioreactor metagenome | biome: bioreactor; material: wastewater | place: South Africa: University of Cape Town | collected 2014-03-17 ...
AGTGTTTGCACTGCAAACACACCCACTTCCTGCTGCGCCACCTTCCGGACGGCTGGAAAGTGTTTGCACTGCAAACACACCCACTTCCTGCTGCGCCACCTTCCGGACGGCTGGAAAGTGTTTGCACTGCAAACACACCCACTTCCTGCTGCGCCACCTTCCGGACGGCTGGAAAGTGTTTGCACTGCAAACACACCCACTTCCTGCTGCGCCACCTTCCGGACGGCTGGAAAGTGTTTGCACTGCAAACACACCCACTTCCTGCTGCGCCACCTTCCGGACGGCTGGAAAGTGTTTGCACTGCAAACACACCCACTTCCTGCTGCGCCACCTTGCACGCTCACCTGAACAAATCTCCCTGCATCACATCCCGATGCCCCTGTAGCCAGGCATTCCTGAATGCTCTTGCCCAGGAGAGCCTTCCAGACAGGGTTCGCTTGTCCCGGTAGGGGCAAGCAGAGGCTGGCAAACCGGCATTGGCCGCTTCAGCCCCCTTTCGACGTGCGCCTTCGAGAGGCGATCTCCGAGAAACGATGGTGGTCTCCTGGCTCATGACTTTCCCCACAGACGTTGGCGCAACTCAGCCAGGCTGTGTCTGGCCTGCTCTGATGAGATTCGGTCAGCTGGGACTGGACTGCGGATCAGGGACTCTCGCTGCTTCAGGATTTCCTGCCTGTTGTGCCGCTCTGCGGCAATCCGGTACGCGAGCTCCGGCTGGAATTCGCCAGCCAGTTGTTTCTTCCTGAGACCCCTGAGATAGGCCAGGGGACTGGCAACATGCCCATTGGCCATCTGGCCGCTGAGCTCGTCGAGAAGTGTTTGAGGATTCCGGCTACCCGCCAGAATCCCTAGCGCTGCCCGCTTTTCCTCCGGTAGCAGTTTGTCCGGAAAGAACAGGTCGTCCGGGTTGTGCTCGTTCACCGGGGGTTGCCGGTCTGCAAAATTCCTTTCCACCCCCACCCCCTGTTTATGGAGGGGTTGGTATGAAGTATTTATTTCCTTATTAGAGAAAGGTGCTGAAACCGCAGAACTTGATTCGCGGTTCGGGCAACTGTTGATCTGCGGTTCGGGCAACTCTTGATTCGCGGAACCGGCAACTCTTGATTCGCGGTTCGGGCAACTCTTGTTACGCGTTTTGAGCAACTCTTGTTTGCAGGATCCTGCATCCTTGTTTGCAGGATCCTGCAAACTGTGGAATTCATTGGCTTGCAGGCCGATTTTCCCGATCAGGCTCGTCAGTTTCAGGCGGGTCAGAATGACGGATTGCATCCGGTTTTCCCGTGCTTCCTCCATCATTCCGGAATCGACCAGACGAGCCCGGGCGTTCATGAGCATCCGCCGGCCGAATTGAAGTCGCGTCATGCCATCGACGACAGGACTGCTGAACCAGCCACCATCGGCCACTTCATGCTGGCCTACGGCCTGCCGCAGCTTGCCAAACAGTGAAGAGGCATAAAGGCCTGCCAGGGCGCTGTCTGCAATCCAGGCGAACGGGGCATAGAACATCACCGGCTTACCCAACAGGGTTTTCAGAACCCGGTCTTCCCATGACCATGGACGGTAGGCGGTATTTGCATACTCACAGAGCCTGCGCGACAGGTTGTCCAGATCGACCCTGTACCAGAGCTTCGCTGGCATGCCGCGACGCTCTTCGCTCAGAATTCCAGAGTGCAGCAGTGTCCGGCGTGCTGTTTCGAGTTCTCGAACAGACAATCCTGAGACCTGCTTCCATTCAGTCGAAGTCTTCCAGAACCAGCCTTGGCGGGATGGCTGCTTTTCCATGACCACACGCGTCATGTACATGGCATGCCCAAGCATCAAGGCGGCTTTGGGAGACCCCGTCAGGGCTGCCAGACTGGGGTAGTAAGCGACAAACCGGTTCCCAAGAGCAGAAAGGAGATCCTTGACCTCCTGCAACAGGGCCTCGTCTACCCCTGTATCTGCCTTGTGAATGGGATGTGCTCGCATGATCAGCTGGGTCAGAACTGAATCTGGCCCCATCGGGCATCTGCTTGTGCCGACAGCAGTTCAAGAACCCGATCGATCCGGATCTTGAAATAAAGCTCAGCAGGCAAGCCGTACTTGCGCTCGATGAGGATATCCAGCTCTCGCAAGATGCGGCGGGCAGTTTGTTGCTCGAATCGTGTCAGACCTGTCTCGGTCTTCCATTCCTCACCCGACTTCTTGAACCAGCCCTCGGCTTCTGCTGACAGGCGTTCTGTTGTGTATACGGCATAGGACAGGAACAAGGCAGCCACGGCGCTTCCAGTCAGTCCGACATAGGCGCGCTGGAACACGATGGGCTCATCGAAGATATCCAGAAGCAGCGCCGGCGTAATCGTGCTGTTGACAGCTTCGTCATGAGTCACGCGGCCTTCATTGGCACGGGGAACAAGTCGCTTACTTTTTGCCATTGGACTTCCTTTCATCAGGCTTCCTGAATTCGTTGACGGCCGCGTAGAGGATGTCGAGGGAGTAGTCCTGGAAGAAGCCATGAAGCACGATCAACCGCTCCCGGTCTGTGTGAACTCTTGGGTATTCCTCGGGCATGCCATGCCAGCATTTGTGAACCAGATCCCTTACCTTCTCGTCAGGCAGTGACACCCTTCCGATACGCCGGTCGGTCTTCATGAGCTTGCGATAGGTCTGGATCAGCCTGTGGTCGACCTGAGGGAAGAACTCATGAACCATCGACTGACTGGCACCGTTCTGGATGAAGTAAATCAGGTGCTCGGTTTCTTCCTTGCGGCGGTCGATCATTGCTACGCCCAGATCGAATCCGGACTCGTCGATGCTGAAGTGGATATCAGGGTGGCCGGAGGATGCGAGTTGCAGAAGCTCGCTGATGCTCATGTTCCGCAGCCGGTCCATCGACTTCGGACATGCCCCCTTCTCAAGCAGTACGGCGAGATCACCGCGTTCCAGTTGTTCAATCAGATGCATCAGCAAAGATGCCCTGAGCGTGTTGTCGATTACCCGAACCATCATGGCCGCACCTCCCGAATCAACGAGAGCAAGGAGAGACAGGCACCAGCGATCGGATTCTCGGTATTCATCAGCCATGGAATCGCGAGAAACTCACCCTGGCCACCGATGTTGTGCTGGATTTCAAGCTCAAGCCCACCGAGGGTCTGCGCGTCACTTTCTTCAAGAATCAGCCCGCGCCAGACATTCGCCTCATCCAGGCCTGCGCGGCATATGTCAGGGTCAAACTGGCTGCTGGCCATTGAGAGCACCCACCAGGCTGCCTGACGGCTTTGGGCTTGCTCCTTGAGATCGAGTGGGCCATCCTTCGGGAAACCCATCACATAGCCCAATGGCATGTCTGGCGCGGCTTCGTAACAGCTGCCCAGACCTGCCTGAACGACGATTTCCTGCACCAGTTCGACAACCCGATTCTCTGGCGCGGGTAATGGGGATCCCGATTCAGATGCACCCGCTTCCACTGGGGATGGATCTTGCTGTGCAGCGGAGGGATTGTTACCAGTAACATTGACCGATACGGTTGGCGTTCTGGTCTTGGATATATCCGACTGGGGAGCGGCTTTTGCGTGCGCTGTAGTCTCAGGCCCGGTCTCGCCTCGCCCGGCCCTCAGAATGGCACTGGGGGCCTGTGCTGAGGCTGCAGACGATGCCGGCGGTGTGGGTTTGCAGAGCTTTCGAAGTTCCTCCAGCGTCATGTTGGGGAATCGCTCAATCGCGGTCAGCATCCGGCTCATATCCCGCGCTTCAATATCGAGGCGAGAACACAAGGCGCGCTCTACTGCAGCCTGGAATTGATCTGCGCTGAATGCTTCTCCGGCCAAGACATCCTGGGCGATGCCTTTGGCCGCTGGGGTGACAATCTGGCTATAGAACGTGTCCTCTTCCAGATCGTGGTGATTGGCCAACTTGAGCAGGAGGTTCAGGCGGGGCTGGATGTTCCGGACGGACAGCCCTGAGAGCCATGGGCCGATGTCTGGGACTCGTTCAACTGCGAACCGGTATGCGCTTATGGATTGAAGGTTTACTTGGACCCCTGCTTTTTTGAGGGCGGACTCAAAATCCCTAAATGAAAGAGATTGACCATTTTCATCCTCTAGCTGTTTCTTAAGCTCCAACGTTCCATTCGCCTTATCCCAGAACGTCATGTCGTTGCGCTGGGTGTTCTCGGCCATGTGGGCAAGAAGAACGGCGGATTCGCCCCGCCATTTTTTGACGATGACGCGCGTTTCGCGAAACTTCTCGTCACCCGTCTCTTCCCAGAGCTCTCGGATCGCCTGCAGTCGGGTATTGCCGCCGGCAAAGAGGATGTAATGGTTCTCCCCCGGCCGCTTGGTGACGGATAGCGGCTGCAGGATGCCGTTCACACGGATGCTTTCCTTGAGCTCGGCGTAGGCCTCGTTATTGGCCTTGCGTGGGTTGCGCTCGTAGAAATGGACGCTGGTCACAGGCAGGGATGCCCATGCATCATCGACTTCAGTGTCGTACCGGAGGCTGGATCGGCTGTTCGGCGCAGGGACGTTCAGGCTTTCCCTGGCCAGTTCGAGTTTGAACTTGTCGCGCATTGCCCGCTTTTCTTCCTCAGGCTTCGGCTGAAAACCATGGCGGGCAGCCAGATCAGTGATTTTGACGGACGGCGGGATTCCGAGCAGCGGTGGTTTCTTGCGGTTCACCATCATTCGTCCGCTCCGCCGTTGTCTGCAGCTGAAGAGCTGGCCGAGGAGTGTCCGGACCCTGCGTAATGACCCGCAAGGCTTGGCACAAGCTCCCACAAAAGGGCGTGCATGGTCTCGTAGGCTGAAGGCATGGTGCCTTTACGTGATGGTTCGTGACGATGCGCAGGCACACACATCGTTGCGGATTCCTTGTAGGACTTGGCATCCGGAACTACAGTGTCCAGAACCGTGACTCGACCTCCCAGTTTCAGAAAGTCCTGCCGAATCGATTCGGCAATGATCCGGGCGTCAGCGGTTCTGTCCTGCATTGAAATGACTGCTTTGACAGGGCCTACCCGATACTGAGAATTTGGGCTCGGCTCAAGGCGCGCCAACAGCTCCATCGTTCCGGTCTTGAATTCCCGAGCGGACAGAATTTCCGGCTTGATTGGCGAAATGATCTGGGTGGCAGCGAGTGCTGCTGTGTCTTGCAGCGGTCCAACCGTACCCTGCGTGTCGATCAGTACGCAGTCGTAGTAATCATCTGATACAGCAGGTGAATTGAGTGCATTACCGAGACGTTCACCACGGTCAATGCGATGGAGCAGCCATGTTTGAAGGCTTCCATCCGGATCATCTGATCGGATAACATCCAGACCATCGATTTCAGTTTGCGAAATGCAGTCTTCGGTGACGTAACCGGTCGTGATGACCTTGGTCAGTCCGAATGGTGCTTCGCGCCGAATCCTGAAATACTTTGAAAGCGCGGGCTGTACATCCGCGTCAACCAGCAGGACGCGCAGGCCCATATCGGCCATCAGCGCGCCAAGATTGGCAGCTAGAGTGGTCTTACCTACTCCGCCCTTGGTACTCAGTACGGTGAACTTGATCATATCCCTCCCCAGGTTTGAAATGGGAAGCGAACACGATCAATTGCTGCGGAGCATTCCGCAGCAAAGACAAACTTGCGCTACTCCTCGGGGTATTCACCCAAGGAGCAGCCGGCCAACTTCGTGGAATATACATTCCACGAAGTTGGCCGGCATAAAACATAGCCCCAAAGGGCTGCACAGGTTTGCCAATCATGGCCACTTCCCTGACCAACATGGTCAGCATCAAACCCAAATTCGTCTCCGTTGTCAACACCCTCGAATAATCCGCCTAAAAATACTTCTTGTAAAACTGCCATTGCAGCCTTGTTGCAACAGCGAAAATCGCTGCAAGCGGCACAATGACCCAGAACGGACTGATTGCGACAGGTGTGCAAAGGTAAACCGTCACGGCTGAGGCAAAAAACATCAGCTTGGACAGCCTTCCCAGTTTGTGAATATCCGCCGATTCGCGGCCAGCACACGCGCGGCGAATGTACCGTTCGGTCAAACCATCCGCTGTAGCAACGAAATACAGCAACATGAATAGCGGCACCGACGCCATCAGGAATCCAATCCGGATCCCATAGACCTGGATCACGTTCATGGCCAGGTAGATTTCCCGGACATTCCTGGCGACGAACTGGGTCAGATACATCTGGTCGACCTCGTTGACGCGCTGTCCGGCGATATAGGCGTAGGTGGCGTCATGTAGCGTCGTGGCCTGGAAAAATAGCCAGTACGTCCAGCGTTGGGCCACCAACGGTAGGCTTGCAAAACCCTCAGCATGGGCTCCAGACTGCAACAGTCTGGCCACGCGGGCTGACTCAGCCTGAAAAAGCGCATCGCTGGCGGTAACTGGGTCAGCCCACTGGTATTTGGCGAAAAGAAAGGCAACCGCCAGGGCGATCAGAGCCAGCAATACGTAGAGCAATACCGTCCCGAACAGCCATTTCAAAGGCCACAGGAAAGCAACCGCGACGTTGTTGTCGTAGAGGCCGACGCGCCTAGAAGCCACTGCCCTTGCCCTCCACGACCAGGGAATCGATCTGTCCAGCCTGGCCGTCGTACTTCTGTCTCATGCTGGCCGCGATATCTTCCAGCGATGCCGGAATGGGCAAGGCCTCGTCCGGGTCGAATAGAGGCAGCCGGATCTTGTAAAGCTGGCCGCCCTCGATGAGCGCGAAAGCTTGACCCTTGGGAAGTTGTACCAGATCCGCTGGGGCCAGCATCGGAGCCTCCTGGGTACTGATCCTGTCCTCGTTGCGGGTCGTAAAGGACAGAACCTCGCGATCATCGGAGCTATCCGTGACAGCGCTGGCCTGGATCGAAGTCACCAGCTGCACTTCGGGCAGCTGGTTGGTCAGGATTTCTGCCGTCTCCTTGTTTTTCACGCGAAGCATGACCAGGGTGTTCAGGTTGCCGCCAATCTGGGATGCCTTAGCCTTGTCCCCAATGCGGGCCTCGACGTCGGCCCAGGTCTGGGTGTAGACCGTCACCTGAAACCCCGCGCCGCCAGCCTTGTTCAGCAGCGGGATGAATTCGTCCCCGATCAGTTCGTTGAACTCATCGGCATGGATCGAGAGCTTCCGCTTGGGCGGTGCCGAAGAAAGCCCGAATCCCTGATCGAACTTGTATATCTGGCCGGCAATCGAGGTCAGGTCCGCAAACATGGCGTTCCCGACTGTGCCGGCCACCTCGTAGTCCGACAGGGAGTCCAGTCCGACATACACAACTGCCCCGCGCTCGATCGCGCTCATCCAGTCAAAAATCGGCCTGGGATCGTCAGGATCGTCGTACTGGGGCGAGAGAATGCCGGCTGTTTTACCGGTGGTGAGCTTCTCCAACAGTGGGTAAAGGCTCGAAACGAGCTTTTCGAAGTAGCTTCGATCGTTTGAGAGGATCGAGGCCAGACCATCCGCTATCGGGTCATGCAGGTTGTTCTCCCGGACAAACAGCATGGTTTTCATCGCATCCATCGTGCGGCCGGACTTCATGACTTGCTGGATCTGGGCCTTGTCGAGCTCGATCGCTTCGACCTCCCGGTCCCAGCCCGGCCGCTCCCGGTCAAGCCAGAATTTGAAGTATTCGAGCGCAAGGGCGTCGATATTGACCGCATCCTCATAAATCATCCGGTAGTCCGGGCGGTAGCCCAGCGTGGTTCGTGCTCTTGCAATCACGTTGACGAAGCGCCACACGAATTCCTTGAACGCGGCAGATTGCCCCTCACCGGGCAGCTGCCCGGCAATCCGCGTGCTGACCTCGGTCGTTCGGGCGAAGTTGCCGATTGGGTTGTACCGGGCCGACTGGTCGGGATACCCCAGGTGAAACATGAAGAACTCCCTGCCGGCCATGGCCGCTTCGATGTAACACCGAGTCATCAGGCCTGCATCTCCCTTGGGATCGAAGACGATGACCACATCGCCGCGCCGGATGTCCTGGGTAATGAGCACTTCAGCGAGCCGGGATTTGCCGACGCGGGTTGTCCCGAGCACGAGCATGTGGCCCGGTCGCTCGACCAGATCCATGCTGACTTCGGATTCCTCCGGCTCCAGGCCGTGAATCACTGGATCGCCGCCGACTGGTGGAAGAGGGGCGACAGGGTTCCACCATGCGTCCCGCCGGGTTTGTCGGGCTACCCATCCGTGTAGTCCTCCCCTCCCCTCGTTTCTGAACTCGAATTGCCTTGCCCAAGCGTAGGCAGGGGATTGGGTGATGTACTCCCGATTTTTGGGATCCCGGGCGAGTGCCAGACGTTGGGTGTGGCGCTGGTCCCATTTGAAACCCATGCCAAGGAAAAGACGGCTCTTCGAGACCGGAATGTCGGCTGTCTGGATGACGTACTTGGGCAAGCGGATCAAATTCCGCTGGAACCGGGCAACCCTGAAACCTTGTCGGGCACGCCATGCGGCGTGCCCGACAAGGCCAAGCGCCGCGATGCCCACGACTTCCTTGGGGAGAAAGAACCACTCGTGTGCGCTCACAAGGAGGATAGCCCCCGACAGGGACACGAAAGCGGGTGTGTATTCGACGGCTGGCCGGAAGAGATTCTCGATCGGGTATCCCATCAGGCATGCTCCAGAGCTTGCTCAAACCGGACGATGCAGGGATTGTTCGCCGGCAGCGGGTTCACGAACCTGGCCGGGTCGACAATGACGACGCCTGATATCAGCTTTTTCCCCTGGCCATCTGCACCAATGACCGTGTACCGCTGGATGTTGCTTTTCTTGTCGCCGCTGACAAGGTGCCATCCAGCATTCGTGACCTGCCGTTGAATGCCTGTGCCCAGTTTCATGGCTGGCTTGTCGGAAGGCGTGCCTTCGCCGTCCTCACCGAACAATTCGGCAAATCGTCTGAAAATCAGGGGAGAAACCAGCATCATTCCGTCCTCTACGAAATGAATCATGGCATCAGAGCGGTTGTAGGCCATGTTTCCCTCTGCCAGCCCTTCCTGGATCCAGCGCATGAACCGCAGTGCAGCGCTGGATGGCGGTTTTTTGGCGGACGCTTGCATGACTGACTGAGATTGGCCGGCTGGCGCAACTGGCTTGAGAACGGCAGCGGCCTTGATTTTCGGCTTCGGCCTTGCGGTGTCTTCGTCATTCAGGAATTCGCCCTCAACCTTCCTGCTTGGCGGAGTCTCACTCTGGCGCTCGGGAAGGGATCTGGCTGGTCGCGTATTCAGGGCAGGAAGGGCAAAGCTGGTCTCACGCTTTTCTGTGGTGGGTTTCTGGGCATCGACTGCCACAGGGGGATTGGCTTGTGATGGCTCAAGCTCCAGAACATGGTTCTCTTCGGACGAGCCTGAATCAGGCTCGTCCGGGATGTCGGATGCGTCGAACCCTGATCCAGAATAAGAATCTGCCTGATCGGAAGATACGGTGGCCCCGTGTTGGAGAGGGGCAACCGTGCCACGGACAGATTCCGGGTATTGGCCTGGATGCTGGAACAGCTTGTCCAGGGAAAAGCACAGGACCGTCAGAGTTTGGGTCCAGCCATCCTCCAGGCTCACTGTGACGTTCCAGACAGCCCGGTTATCCTCGGTGGGAACGAGTGCCCCATACTCCTGCCAAGTATCAAAAAGCCGGTCATTCTTGTCCTTTCCGGGAACCCCCTCCCCGCTTTCCCGTGCTACCAGGAATTGACGGACTTCGTCCGCCAGGCGTTTCGAGACAAACCAGATCTTGCCGTCGTGAACCCAGCCATGTGATCCGGCTCTGTTGAGGCTCAAATGCCCTTCATCCAGCATCAATCTCAAGGCCTGCATCAGTCTCTCGATCAGGGGGACGGTTTTGGCAGTAGCAAACCGTGTCCGGGGGCCATGCATCAGGTTGTTCTTCACTGACTCGGAATCGGCGCGGGTGACGATCTCCCGCAGTGCGCCTTTGTACTGCTCGTCGCCGGACAGGTAGCTGCTCAGTTCACCCATGAGCTGAACGTCTTCGGCCAACCAGGCAAGGACGTGCTGGGGCACCAGCCGTTGGAACAGAACGATGGGGAGCTTGCGATGAAGGTCGTAATCCCTGCTGATTTCAAAATCCAGTGTGTAATGGGTCAACCCCTGGTCCAGCATCGAACCCGCAAGGGGTTGCCACTTGCCGCAGGCCTTGTTCGAGCGGAATGCCCGAACATTGATGTCAGCCATGGGCCTGCCGATGTCGTGTAGCAAGGCACTGAGGAACACTGCGTAGGTCCACCGGTGCTTACGCTCAGGGATTTCCTCAGGTGCGGCCCCAACCGGGAGCAGATAACCCTGTCTGAAGCGCAGGGCATGCGCGGCCGACTCGATCATGTGGGTCAGCAACCCGCCAGGTTGAGCGTGATGGTGTGATTCGGAGGCTGGCAACATTTGAGCCCACTCGGCAGCACTGACGATGACCGGCATGCAGTCCTTGTCGAACATGCCCTGGTGATAGCCCATACGGTCCCGGATACCGGTAAGCCAGGGCGATAGTTGTGTTGCCGCGATCAGCGCAAGCCCATCCTGAACCGGAAGCCGTCCTGTCTCGGCTGCCTCCTTGCGGGGATGAAGGTTGGGCTTTGAGACTGGACGGCGCGCAATCCATAGTACGACCCCGCCTGCGGCGAAGAGACCACCGGCAACGTAAGGAAGCCACGATGCGTCAGGCATCACTTTGTGTGCAATTGCTCCAGCAGCCATGTCTCGATTGCGGATGAGGAGGGATAGGAGCCCTCCCATTTCCAGCAGATAGGGTGGCGATCTATCCCGATGAAGTCATAGAGCGAGCACGTCAGGGGATCCCAGCGCTCTTCCGTGTCGGGGTGTTTGATTCGCCAGGTCAGGAATTCCTGTGAAGCCAGAGCGGCAGCCACTTCCTGATCACTTGCTCCTTGTTCCAGATCGCTGATCGTTCGAAGTACTTCGAGTGTCGGGGAAGCATCCTCGTCCTCGAAGTAGCAGTGGGTCAGGCCGTCGTACCGGGCCAGCCACCCGAAAACGACGGCCGTCCAGTGCTGAAGGTCGAGCTGTTCAAACCGTTCCGCAATGAGCGCGAATAGCGTTACCGGATGTTCGGCGTGGAATTGTTCTTCTGCATGAGTCACGGTACCGGCGCACCTCTGTACAAGGAAAATGTGCCGATGCTATTTCCTTGCCCGAAATGGGCTCAAGGCTTAATCGATTTCAGATTTTTTGAATTGTTTGCTGAAATGAAAATTGATTTGTGGTAGCGCATATTGCGCGGGCTGGCCCGTTAAGGGCCTTTGGGTCGTTTTACCCTTTCCTTTGCCCCTTACAGGCCTCCCATTAAGGCCCCCTTAAGCCTTTGTGTTCGCGTCTATTCAAGCGAACACGCCCTTTGGGTAAGCCCCTTCCCCCTTCAAGCCCTATACGGCCATTTCCCTTTGTGGGTTTTAGAGGCAACCGATCAGTATACCAAGTAACGTTGATTATTTCAGCAATCAATTCAAATAACTTTGTTTTGGTTTTCGCTGGAAGCAATAAGGTCACGTTTCTAGCATGTCGGCATGTTCTCCTCCCGCACCTCCGGTTGGGTCGGTCTGTTCATGTCGGCCCTTTTTTATACCCAAGCACACGCCTTCTGTTTCGAGGAGGCGGGTGCTCTTTATGGTGTCCCGCCTGATCTGTTGCGGGGCATTGCCGTTGTCGAGTCTTCACTGAACCCGGCTGCGATCAATGCCGCTCACAAAGGACGGACGCGTTCCATCGACATCGGGATGATGCAGGTCAACTCCCGCTGGCTTCGTGTGGAGCCTTTCAAGTCCCTTGGATACCGGAAAGAACACCTCCTTGATGCCTGCACCAATGTCAAAGCCGGTGCGTGGATCCTTGCAAACGAAATTCAAAGACGTGGTTTTGGCTGGGATGCCGTCGGTGCATACAACGCCAGCTGCAAAGCGCTCAAAGGAATCGCATGTGAGCGAGCACGGGCATCCTATGCGTGGAAAGTCTATCGCGCCATGAGGAAGCGTTCATGAGGTATTTGCTTCTCCTGGCGCTAGTGGCGTCCGGTTCTGCAGAGGCCGATGACGTCATGTGGTCTATAGGTCAGACCTCGCTCTCTCCGGAATACGTCTTCTGCAAGGCAGAGTCTGATTGCATGCCGAGGACGGTCAAGGTTGTGGATATGGATCAACGTCCGGCGGTCGCAAGCAGGATTCCCGTTGCCCTCCCGTTGAAACAAGTGGAATCGGCCGAGTCCATGACCGTGCAATTCAGACTTGCCTCATCGGTTTTGGATGAGAAGGCCCGTACTGAAATCGGGCAATTGATCAAAGCTGCTGGGCCGCTGCAGACATTCACCATCATCGGCATGACGGACAAGCTCGGTTCCGGTCGCTTCAACCGGAGACTTGCCAAAGCCCGCGCGCGCAGTGTCCAGAGGCTCCTGGTTAAGAGTGGCGTCCCGACCGCACGAATTGTCGTGTCCTCTACCTGCTGCGTCGATTTTCCCCCTATCGACAATCCGCCCGCGCGTAAGGCGGTCATCCGACTATCAGACCCCGAGAAAACCAGATGAGCAAATTTCCCCTGGAGCCTGGATACAAGGCTGTGTTGGTTCGCGAAGAGACCAAACGCAAGTTGCAGGCCTTCAGAAAAGACATACCGGAAAAGGATCTGTTGCAGGAGCGCCGCCTTGCGACGGCAGCTCTCGAATACTGTCTTTCCAACGAAAACGCGCGCAAGCAGATGCTTGAGCTCGCTAGAAGCGTCGTGTTGCTAGACCTTGAGACCCCGAGACCATGAGACCCATTTCCGTAAATCTCGCTTAAGGAGCGCCAAATGAAAATGATCCAATCTTTCGCAAACAAAAAGTCCCTGATGATCGCCGCCCTGATGTCGGCAGTCATGATCCAGTCCGCTCACGCGGGTACCACCGGTGGCGGTACGACCGGTACCGAGTTCCTGTCGCTGTTCAACATGCTGGTCGGCTGGGCTGAGGGCTATCTGGGCAAAGCCCTGGCAATCGGCGCATTCATCGTCGGCGCGATTATTGGTTTCGCGAAATCGACCGCCATGCCCGCGCTGATCGGTGTTGTCTTCGCGATCGTGTTCGGCCTCGGCCCAACGATCATCACCGGCATGTTCTCGGCTGTGATCTAAGCCAAATCGGACTGAACAGCATGAACGACACCGATTCGCCAACTATCCCGACCCGCCTGGACGACCCTCCCAAGTTCATGTGGTGGGATTTCGATGTTGCCATGCTGTTCATGTCTTTCTTTGTATTCGGAGTGATTTCCGGCTGGATATTGAGTTTCAGCCTGGTTGGGCTAGTTGCTGCCTGGCTCTACCGCAAATCGAAAGCCGGTCAGCATCGCGCTTATGGCATGCATCTTCTTTATTGGCATTTGCCAGTGAACCTCGGCATGAGAGCTACGCCTCCGTCCAGCATCCGGGAGTACATCGGCTGATGCGCATAGATAAATTGAGCGGCCATGTGGCCGCTGCAACGGGTGTCAGGCAATGGATGGTTCTCATGTTTATCTTGAGCCAGATTGCCCTGGTTCTGACACTCATCGTGTTCCTGACCCGTGGCGACACGCATCGGGAAACGCTCGTGCCCCCTACGATCCACAGCACCTTCTGGGTGCAGGACGACAAGGTATCCAAAGAATATCTGGTTGAGATGGGCGTCTTCCTTGCCCAGCTCTACTTCGACGTGACGCCGCAGAACGTCGATTTCAACCATCGCACGCTCAAGAACTATGTAGATCCACGGTTCTACGGCGTGCTTGAAACGCAGGCCGGGGCCTACGCACAGAAGGTAAAGGCAGATAACGCCAGCACGTTCATGGCCATCGCCACTGTGATCCCCGACGAGAAGAACCAGCGAGTAGGCATCCAGGGTGTGCTCAACACCTATCTGGGGGAATCCCGCACATCTCAATCCAACAAGGTTTACGTATTCGAGTTCGGTCGCCACGGCGGTCGTGTGCTGCTGACGGGCATGAAAGAAGGAAAGAATGCAAACAAACCATTCGAAGATGAAACGCCTCAGCCTTGAAGTGCTGGCCTGGAGTTGTCTGGGGCTCTCTTTGTCGGGACCGGCGCTTGCTTTGCAGGTAGTCGACGGCGTCGAGGGCAAGACCGTATTCGTCAACGTCAGCACGCGGGATTTGAACCGGATTGCCATCGAGGGCGGCAAGGTCCGCCGCATCAAGGCTGCTGACGATTCCGTTCTGACAGGCAGCGCCGACCAGGAGACTGGTCAGGCGCTCGTTCAGCCACTAGTGAAGGATCCGTTCGGGATATTCGTGTTCTCCCAGACAGGGAAGACCTACACCCTTGTGCTGCAGCCGAAGGATATCCCTGGCGAGTCGATCGTGATTCGGGAGCAACGCATCGAGGCCTCTCCTTCCTCGCTTCCAGGTGAGATCGAACGCTCATCCAGCTACCAGCAGGCCATCAAGAGCATGCTGCAGGCACTGTCGGGTGAACGCACCTTGTCTGGTGCAGAGACTCGGAAGACATGGGATGAGATCAAACTGTGGAAGGGATCTCGCTTCGCGCTGGAGCAGACCATTCAAAGCAATTCGATGATTGGAGAGCGCTACCGTCTCTTCAATGTCAGCGACAAGCCGATGCGGGTCGCCGAGCAGGAGTTCTACAAGAAAGGGGTCTTGGCCGTTGCAGTACGCGATCTCAATCTGGATCCCGGCCGCAGCACGGTTGTGTTCGTCGTCAAACGGAATGCGGGGGTTCGGTAATGGCGCGCATCAACCCTTCGCTCAAGAGCTCTCCCGTCCGAAAGAAGCAACTGATGATGGCCGGTGGCGGCGCAGCTGTCATCGCCGGCCTCGCGCTGGCCGCTGCATGGTTTGCGGACTCGGGATCATCCAGGACGCAGCAGATTGCAGTCGAGAAGCCTGAACAGATCAACGTGAACCTTCCGCTGCCGGGGCAGCAGCTCTCGGACAAGGATGTCTGGCGCGCAAACGAGGCTTCGAAAATCGAAGCGCTGAATCGGGAGATCAACACCCTCAAGCTCAATATGCAGGACAACATGAAGCGGCAGGATATCGAGGCTGGGCTCACCGAAGTGCCAATGCCACCTCCTCCCCCCCCTCCGCCCGCTTCAGCATTACGCCAACTTCAACCCATGGCTGGTTCGATGGCCAGACAATCCGGGCAGACCCTGGGAACACCGCCTGCCATGCCAGGCGAAGCATCGGGCCAACCGCAGCAAGTGGTGAAACGTGCGTTCTCGCTTGATGTTTCGGATTCGTCCTCGACTTCTGGCACAGGGCGTCAGGTAGATATGGCGTCAACCAATACGGCAGCCGACAAGTCAGCTGACCGGGAGTCGAAGCCAGTCCAGACCTCCGAGAACTACCTGCCGGCGGGCACATTCATGCGCGCCGTCTTGCTTGCCGGGCTGGATGCGCCTACTGGCGGACAGGCCCAGAACAATCCTCACCCGGTCCTTCTGAGGGTGATTGATCCAGCCCAATTGCCGAACCAGTATCTGGCCAACATGAAGGACTGTGTTCTGACGGCCAATGGCTATGGGGATATCTCATCCGAGCGCGCCTATGTCCGGATGGATCGCCTGTCCTGCATCGACACGAAAGGTGGTGCGATCGACGTGGCCATCAAGGGGTACGTCGCCGGCGAGGATGGCAAGGCCGGGATGCGAGGCCGGTTGGTAACGAAGCAGGGGCAGGCCCTGGCCAATGCGTTTCTCGCCGGAATCGGTTCGGGCATTGGTCAGGCCTTCCAGCAGTCCGCTTCGACCACTTCGGTATCTCCACTTGGCTCGACGACTACCGTCACAGACGGGAAGGAGCTACAGGCCGGCGTCTCTTCAGGCATCGGCAGCGCAATGCAGCAGCTTTCCAAATACTACATCAAGCTGGCCGAGCAGATTTTCCCGGTAATCGAAGTCGATGGTGGCCGTGTGGTCGACGTCATTCTGACGCGCGGCATGAGCATCGAAAGACAGTAACGAACCCGAGACCTCCCATGAAAAGACTTCATCAATCCTTCATTGCAGTTGCCCTGGTTGCCCAGGCCGGTGCGGTTTGTGCTGCCGGTGCGTCCCCGGACGGGAGCGCCGCGCCCCTACAAGGCGAAACGCTCATCCTGGCCGTCCAGAAAAACCTCAAGTTGATGTACCCCAAGACTCGTTTCGACCAGGTCAAGGCAACACCCCTGCCGGGAATCTACGAGGTCGTGATGGGCCGCAACGTCGCCTTTGTCGAGGAGTCGGGCCGCTATTTCATCTTTGGCCGTCTGTTCGACATGGAGTCGCAGGAGGACATCACGTCCGTCGCAGAACCGGCCTCGCCTAGACAGAACCAGAAGATCGACTTTGCCACGTTGCCCCTGGACAGCGCGATCAAGACGGTCAAGGGCGATGGAACGCGTGTTCTGGCCGTGTTTTCTGATCCGGATTGCCCGTACTGCAAGAAGCTGGAGCAGGAACTCGACAAGGTCGGCAACGTGACGATCTATACCTTCCTGATGCCGCTGGAGCAGCTGCATCCTCAGGCGCGTTCGAAGTCCGATGCGGTGTGGTGTGCCAAGGACCGGTCGGCTGCCTGGAAGACACTGATGTTGTCCGGCAAGGCCCCCGCTACCGTGAAGGGCTGCGAAGGCCCCCATGCGATCGTCAGCGCAACAGCTGAGAAGCTGGGGATCAGCGGCACGCCCTTCCTCGTCGCCGGCGATGGGCGGACCATGCCCGGCGCAGTGCCTGCCGACCGGCTCAATGCCTGGTTGAGCACGTCTGACAAACCGGCGCTGGCCAAGGGGGCGAAATGAGCGCAGCCCGCGTCTTCGCACTCTCCATGCTCACTGCGGCAGCTACCGTGTCGATTCAGGGATGCAACTCAATCTCCGGCCTGGCGGGGTCGAAATCCGAACTCGCGTGCAAGGCACCGGATGGCGTGGTCTGTACGTCGGTATCAGGGATTTATGCCAACTCTCTTGAGGGGAATCTGCCGGGACAACAACCTCAGGTTGATGGCGCAAAGAAGGCGGATGTCACAGTTCAAAGAGCGGCGAACAACAATGACGTGTCCTCGATACCGAGCTATTCACCCAGGGATCTGACAACGCCCAACAGCGGCGATCCGATCCGATTGGCCCCTGTTGTGCTTAGAGTCTGGATTGCACCGTGGGAGGACACGGATGGCGATCTCCACGACCAGCACTACGTCTACACGGTCATCAACCAGGGCAAGTGGCTGATCGAGGCCAATCAACAGACCATCCGGGATGCGTTCAAGCCAGTCTACCCGCTGGGCAAGGATACGGAACGCGACCAGAAGTCGACCGAAGCCGGGGATGCCGAGCGCGTGTTTCCGTTGAATGCCGATACCGGAGCGGCCAAGCCATGAGCGCTGCCCTCTTTGCTCCGCTCGACTTTCTCAAGGGCCTCTTCACCCGCGAAGATGCAAAGGCTGAAGCGCCGGCGCTTGATCCGGAGACCTACAGTGTCGGGCCTGAATTCAACCGGTTTTCCGACTTGTTGCCCTGGACGGCCTACTGGGAACAGGAACAGTTGTTCGCGATTGAAGGTGAAACCGAAGGGAGCATTGAGGCCATCGGCTACACGATCGAGATGAACCCGCAGACCGGGGCGTCTTCGGACATGAGTCGCCTGATCCAGGAGATCTTCCGGGACATGCCAAAGGGAGCGGGTGTCCAGATCACGCTCTGGGGCTCGCCGGAGGTCGATTCCTATCTCGATGCTTTCAGGAACGTCGTTCGCCCGGAAAAACTCCAGGACGAAGCGCAACGTGCGCTGATCGAGCGGATGACGCAGGAACGGGTTCGTCACTACAAGAGGGCTTCGCTGGTTCCACTGGTTGCTTCCAGGCCCAGTGTCATGCGCCAGTACAGGGTGATTCTTTCGGTCTCGGTGCCGGTCAAGGATGTCGAGTTCCGGACGCTGGAACGCATCCTGGCGATGCGTGATTCCCAGGTATCCAAGCTCAAGACCTACTACCAGTTCAGCAAGGTGTGGGATGCGGAGGATCTGATCGGATGGGTCCGCAATCTGCTGCACCCGGCTAGGCTGTCGAAATCCCCTGTTTCATATGATGAAGGTCAGGCGCTCCGTTACCAGATGATCGAGCGTGATACGGCCGTCACGGTTCAGAAGCTCGGCCTGACCCTGCATGCGCCCTCTGGAGAAGCGGTCTGTATCCGTGGTCTGTCGGCGCAAGGTTATCCGAAGCGCTTCGATCTGCCGGACGTGGCAAGAATGCTGGGGGACGCCAACAAGGGCTCGATGGGGTACCCCTGCCCCTTCCTGATCACGCTCGGGGCGGAAATCCTCAACTACGACGAGCACAAGAACCACGTCCAGCTCAAAACCGCGCGCGCCATCCAGGTTGCCGAATCGCCCATGGGCAAGGCGTTGCCGGATGCCTCGAAGCGTGCGGCTGACTGGCGGCTGTTGCAGAACGCCTACGACGAAGGTGGCGGTGCCGTCCGCCTGTATCACCAGATCCTGCTGTTCGCTGAGCCCGAATCGGTAGCCGAAGCGGACGAGGCGGCTCGGGCCATCTGGCGAAGCATGCGGTTTGCCGTGAGCGGCGATACCTACATGCAAGTACAGGCCCTGTTGAGCGGGCTGCCGATGGCCCTGGGGCCCTCCCTGCAGCGCGATATCCGGATTGCACAGCGCTTTACGACCAAGACGACCGCGAATGCAGCCAACATGTCGCCGGTACTGGGTGAGTGGCGAGGCGTCGGTCGCCCGGTTCTCAGTTTCACTGGCCGCAACGGCCAGTGCATCGGGGTGAACCTGTTCGACAACCCCTCCGGCAACTACAACGGCTGTGTCGTCGGGACATCCGGATCCGGGAAATCCGCCTTCCTGAACGAATTGGCTGAGCGATACCTTGCGAGGGGGGCCAAGGTCTGGATCATCGACGTGGGCCGCTCGTACGAGAAGCTGTGCCACGCCCTGGGTGGTCAGTACATCGAGTTCACCAAGGAAGCGAACGTGGTGCTGAACCCGTTCACGATGGTGAACGATCTCGACGAAGACATGGAGATGCTGAAGCCGCTGGTCGGCCAGATGATTTCCCCCGGACGTCCGTTGTCCGATTACGAAATGTCCCAGGTCGAGCTGGCCATTCGTGGCCTGTGGGAGGACCGCGGCCCCCACTCGACGATCGATCTTCTGGCGGAGCGGCTGAAGCTGGCCTGCCATGACGGCGGCACGCTGGAGTATGGCGAGGAAGAAGCCTGCGATCCCCGGATCCGGGATCTGGCTGTCCAGCTGACCAGTTACACCAGCAGCGGCAGCTACGGGCAGTACTTTGAAGGCCCGCACAACATCAACTTCAGCTCGAATCTTGTCGTGCTTGAACTGGAAGAGTTGAAGTCGCGGAAGGATCTGCAGGCGGTCGCACTGCTCATCCTCATGTACCGCATCACCCAGGAGATGTACCTGGCCCCGCGCGATCAGGAAAAGATCGTCATCATGGACGAGGCCTGGGATCTGCTCACCGGTGGCAAGACCGCCGCCTTCATCGAGGCGGGATATCGGCGGGCCCGTAAGTATGGCGGGGCCTTCCTGACAGGGACACAGGGCATCAATGACTACTACCGGAGCCCGGCCAGCCAGGCCGCACTGGAAAACGCCGACTGGTTGTTCATGCTGCGTCAAAAGCAGGAATCCATCGCGAAGCTCGAAGAGAAGCTCGCGTTCACGCCCCATATGGCCCATCTCGTCAGCAGCTTGCGGACCGAGCAAGGCAGCTTTTCCGAAGTGTTCATTTCATGCGGCCAGGCCGGCTACGGCGTGGGGATGCTGCTCCTCGATCCGTATTCGCAGCTGATGGGGTCGGCCAATGCCCGTGATTTCTCCGAAGTGAACGCGAAACGGGCTCAGGGCCTGTCGATGGCCGATGCAATCGACGCAGTACTGAGCGACCGGGGAGCATTGAAATGACTGAACCTACGTCCATCGAGCAGCCTGAAAGTCCACAGGACGCCACAGAGGCAGGGTGGCAGTGGCAACCGGCATTGCTCGCCCTTCTGCTATCGGTTGCCATCACGGTGGCGATTGTCATGCTCTATCACCATCGCTACGCGGCTTCCGGTTCCTATGCCACGGTGGATATTGGCGCGATCGTCAAGGAACGTGAGACGCAATTCGCCGCGCTGCTCTCGAAGCCTGACGTTCGGGATCAGGACCGCCAGGCGGCATTCCGGCTTGTTCAGAAGCTGGGGCCGGAAATCGAGCGGAGCGTCGGTGTACTTCAACAGGAGTGCAAATGCACGATCCTGGTGAAGTCCGCTGTGATTGCAGGCCCAGCGATCGATCTCACTGCACGGCTTCGCGAAATCATGGCCACCGCAGGGGATGGCAAATGATGCGCGGCATTGCCCTTCCCTCTTTCGACTCCCTGCTCACTCGTTGGGCGATCTACTGGGACACCGTCATGGTGCCGCATTTCCGGCGCTGGTGGGCCATCTGGATTTCGATTCTCGCCGGCATCGTGCTTTTCAATGCCTACTTCACGCTGGCGATCAACGTCTCTGAAAGCCTGCCTGATCATGTCTATCTGGTCGTGAAGGGAGACAAAGCTGTGGTTCGGGGCGGCTACGTCGCCTTCAAGTGGGCCGGGGGCGGCGGCTACCCGGCAGGACTCGGTTTTGTGAAGCAGATACGCGGCGTGCCGGGTGATCTCGTTCAGGAGTTCGATCGCAACTTCTTTGTGAACGGCGATTTCGTGGGCAGGGCGAAGCCGATGTCCCGGAAAGGTATGCCTCTTCTAATCGGTCCCACAGGGACCATTCCCGAGGGCTATTTCTACGCCTACGCACCCCACAAGGACTCACTTGATTCGCGCTATGCCATCACGGGCTGGGTATCCATGCAAAACGTGACTGGTCGTGCCATCCCGATTTTCTGACAGCCAGGAGTAACCCATGAGCATTCATATTTCATCTTCCATCGCTTGCCTGTCCCTTGCGCTGGGCCTCACGGCCCAGCCGGGTTTTGCGATGGACAACGCCCTCATTCAGGAGTGGGCAAAGCAGAAGGCGGGGAGTCAGCCTCGGCTGATGCCGGAGGTCCAGAAGGCCAGGCCTGTGACCCAGGAGAGTATCAATGTGGCTGAGAACGCTACCGGCCAGCCGGCAGCAGCTGCTCCGGTCAACACCAAAGGCGTGACGACCTGCAGCTCGAACCAGGGACTTGATGAATATGCAGGATTCCGCTGCGGCGCGTTCGGGCAGGAACTGCTCACGGTGAAGAGTCTATATGCCAAGGGCTGGCGAATCACGCAGACCTGGGTATGGCGAGATCGTCTCCAGTTCATCGCGGAAGAACGCTGAGGCATGAAAGCGGTGGCAGTCGTTCTGCTGGCCTGGGGGGGGCTCACTGGGGTTGCCTGCGCCCAGGAACCTCTTGGCCCCAGCTACCCGATCCGGGAGCCGGACATGCTCGAAGAGGTTCAGGGTCGTTTGAAGGCGCTTGAGAAAAGCGGACGGATGAGGGAACTGCAGCAGGAAGGGATAGCCCGCTCCCGGCAAAGCATCGAATCGCCCAAGGCCGTCACGGGCCTGACCAGGACCGACAAGCCGAGGACGTTCTATATGGACCCGTCCTGGCGCGTACCTCGGGATATCGCCACACCGGACGGCCAGATCATTGCCCGGGCAGGCGACGTGGTGAATCCGCTGGATTACGTCCCGCTCTCGAATCATCTGTTCTTTTTCGATCAGCGAGATCCGAATCAGGTCCGAAAGGCAGCCGCCATCCTCAAGCGCTACGAGGGCAAGGTGAAACCCATCCTCGTGGCCGGCGAACCGCTCAAGCTGACGCGGCAATGGAAGCGTCAGGTCTATTTCGATCAGGGGGGCTATCTGGTGAAGCGTTTCGGCATCCAGCAAATCCCGGCGCTGGTTTCCCAGGATGCCGCACGCAAGCGACTGAGAATCGACGAGATGAAGGCGGATTGAAGGATGAGCGGAATGGGTTTGAACGCATTGAACGGTCAGGACATGGACATCGTCGAGTGGGCTCGCAAGAACCGGCCGCACTGGTCGCGCACTGTCATCGACCGCTGGGACGACAATCGCATGCAGGCCTTGATGCCTTTCGTTCGAAGCCACTACTGGAGCGACCGGCACTCGATCAATGTTTTCTCGGTCGTGGGCACGGCCCATCCGGACTACGCCGGCATGACCTGGGAGCATTTCCTGCAGACCGGGAAGCGCATGCCTGCGAACCAGGCCTTGTTGCGCACCAATCCTGAGTATTACTTCGACACCGAAGTGAAGCATCCCTCGATGCTCTACGTTTCGCTGAATGGCAAACACTGGTACGTGAATGGAGACGGAAACCATCGCACCTGCCTGGCCAAGTACCACTTCACGCGGCCCGATTCAGGCGGATTCGGGTCGCAGACGATGGTCCATGGCGTAACGGTTGACGACTATCGCATCGACTGGCGGCTGTATGACGTCTTTCTTAAGCTGAAGGACTCGGTTCGCGAGCGCAAAAAGGGCGAGTCGGTCGAAGGGTACCGTTATCACGTGGGCCGTGAAGATGGCCCCGCCTGGAAGATCGACCGTTACGACCCGAAAATTCGATTCATCGACGGTCAGGGGGTCGAGCAGCTGCTCGACCACGAAGAGGCACGAGCGAAGCTCATGAGCTTCGGCAAACCCATCAACCTGTTGCTGCGCTGGCTCAAATGACCAAAGCCCTGCAGTGGATCATGGTTGCCGCACTGACCATCGTTGTTCTGGGAGGCTTGGCACGGCCTTCCTTGGCGGACACGACAACCTGCCAGGGCAAGTTCTTCAATCCGATCACAGATGTCTGCTGGTCATGTGCCTTCCCCATGAAAATCGGCGGCTCGACTGTGATGAGCTTTGGCCAGGAGGATTTCGATAGCGGCGTCAGCAATCCGTTGTGTGCATGCTCCAGTCCACCGAAGATCGGACTGTCCATCAGCTTCTACGAGCCGGCCCGCATCGTCGAGTCAGTGCGAAAGCCTTACTGCTTCCCTTCACTCGGCGGGATTTCCATCGACCCCGGAGTATCTGCTCCGGCGCATGTCCAGAAGCGAGGTGGAAAGTCGTTCTATCAGGCCCACTGGTACACGAGTCCCCTCTTATTCTGGTTGGAAGTGGTTTTGGACAACCCCTGCCTGGAACAAGGGGTGTTCGATCTCGTTTATTTCACTGAACTCGATCCGCTCTGGTCCGACTCCGAACTGACTTTCATCCTGAATCCGGATGCCGTCCTGTTCGCCAACCCGCTTGCTCAGGGCGCATGCGCAGCCGACTGCGTGGCCGCAACGACTGGATTTCCTCTAAACGAACTGTTCTGGTGTGCGGGCTGCCAGGGATCCATGTACCCGCTCGACGGATGGGTCGGGAATCATGTTGGGGGCGTCCAGGCCTCGACGCTCATCACCCAGCGTCTGACCAACAAGATGCACCGCGAGCTGCTGATCTGGGGTGCGCATGGCAAGGCTGGCCAATGCGGCTACTACCCTATTCCGCTCATGGACAAGCGGGCTTACAAGACACAGATGATCTATCCGATTCCGAACACACAGAAGGAAGATGGCCGGTGCTGCTCGACCATGGGCAGAACGACCGTGATTTCGGGGTCTGGAAAGGAGTTTCCCTACAAGGGCGAGGACTTTGCCTACATGTTGTTCCGCAAGCGGGACTGTTGCCAGGGGGCCGTAGGGTTTTAATCATGTCTCGATTCATTCAGATGTTATCGATTGGGATCTTGGTCGGCTTCAGCGTGCCCGTCATGGCTGCCCAGCCCCCCACCCTGCCAGACCTGAAGTCATTTGATGCGGATAAGGCCCGTGATCGGTCGAATCGCGCACTTGATGACGCAGCCCGCGCGACACAAGGCGGGCCAGTGCGCGCAATGCCGAATATCAAGGTGCCGTCCTCCGGGGTGGACATCGCTCAGATCGCGAGCCGGTATGGGCAGGCTCGGCTACAAGCTGAGGACGAGCGGCTGTTGATCTTTGCCACGCTGGGAATGTCCCAGGCAGCATTGGTGAAATTGGCCAAGCAGGCTGCTCGTTCTGGTGCCGTCATGGTATTTCGTGGGGTGGACGGTGGCCTGGCTGGGGGAAACTGGGCTCGTTCTGTCGAGGCATTCAAGCCCATTGCTGAAGCAGGGGCATCGATCCAGATTCACCCCGAATTGTTCAAGGCCTACCGGGTAACCCAGGCCCCGACTTTCATCCTCACGGCTCCGGTCCATGGGGATGCCTGTGTGAGCGACCGCGCGAAGGCCTGTGACAAGGCCTTGAGAAGCGTGGGCGACGTCTCCCTGGACTATGTGCTCGAACGCTGGTCAGCAGGATCCGGCGAACTGGCTAACGAGGCTCGACGGCGTCTGGCTCGGATCGAGGGCCAGCCATGAAAATTCGAGTAGCAATCTTGCTCTCTTCCCTTGTCTTCGCCTCCTGTGCGCACTCTGCGGGCATGACGCCGGCTGATGCTTTCAGCGATGGACAGAGCTTCGGCTCGGCGAACAAAGGTACGGCAAAAGCAAAGATCAACATGACCGAGGCCAGTACCGGCGTGCCGAATTACACCAGCACGGACCCGGCCTCATCCTACTACATGGGCGGGATGGGAAGCCTGACGGCGCCTGCGACAACCGGCATGTTGTCATGTACTTCAACCCCTGGGTCATCCGATCCGGATGCCCACACGCACGGCAAGTGCGAAAGCGTCCGCATGCTAATGAACGACCCGGGCAAGAAGAATGTGATGTTTCCTCTCAACCCCAAGACCGATCCGCTTGCCACCAAAAGGGATCTGGTAGCCGGGGATGCAGAGACCTACCTCGGTTCGCTGATAGTCAGCGGGTCTTATTCCGGATGTGCCACTAAAACCGTGAAAGACCCCGACACATACCAGACCGAGACCTGCAACCAGTATCTGACTGCAGGCGAGGAAAGCTGCCAGGAAATTCTTACTGTGTCGATAACCACATCGGAATCGTGTGTGCCTGGCACCTGGTATGGGGGATTCGTGTTGGGCATCCCGTCGTATGGCTGGACCAATCAGATCGATGTTTATTGCGACATCAACCGCAATGACGGAATGTTGGCTCTGCGCTTTACACCGACCGGCCTGCATGGCGCCTGTGCCCTTGGCTATCTGGACGTACCAAAAGCGCCATTTACAGTTTCGGATACGGTCCAGTATGGGGTGGTGAGAACTACGTGCGACGGAGATGGCAATTGCACCGACACTTATGGCTACAAGAACAATGAACTCACATCGATACATAACTGGAAGGGCAGCTGTACCGTCACAAACTACATTGGATATGAGCCTGGATATACCCAGGGCTGTGTAAGTGATGTCTGCACCTATACCTTCCGGGCAATAGACAATCGCTGGGGCAACCAGGCGGTCAATTCCGCTGGTTCATTCACGCCGCCCAAAATCATTGTTACTGAGACCGACACCTGGGATAACCAGTGCGGCCCGCTGGAGGCGCGACTGCCATGAGCGCCACCTCGATGCTCCGCTTTATCGCAAGGGTACTGATCGTCACCTTGGCTTTCCCAATTCTTTCGGCTCCGGTTTTGGCCGGGGACGGCACCTGCTCGAAGAAATCCAGGGCCTGCATTGAAGGGCCGGAGACCCGCATGATTAGCGGTTATCCAGTAACACGCGACTGCTGGAAATTCGAGAGCAAATACGACTGCATCTCCCAGAGCTATGTGGATGACTGCGCCGATCTGGTGGCCAATGGCTGTGCCCAGATTGGGTCATCTTGCATCGACTATCTCGACAGCGACCCGAGCAAATGCACGTTGTACGAACAGACCTACCAGTGCAAGGTTGCGACTGGCGCAACCAAGACCATCACTGACTGCGGCGGACAGACCTACTGTGTCGATGGTACCTGCTTCGATGCAGGGTATACCCCGGATGGTGATTTCGCCATGGCGGTAACTGGGATCGAGGCCTTGCGGGAGGCCGGCAATTACATGGACCCGAACACCCTCACGCTGTTCAATGGCAAGAACAGCAAATGCAGGGTGACGCTGGGAATCTTCAGTTGCTGCAAGAACAACACCGCAGGAAGCAATCAGACCAACAGCGACATGCTCCTAACTGTCGGAGCGCAGGCGACGAAAGAGATCGCCGGAGAGTCGGTCAAATATCTTGGCTCGACACAAGTCTATGACTCCTTGTTCCAGTCTGATGCTCCGGATTTTCTGGTGAATGGATATGGCTCCCTATTCAACGGGACGGGGCTGGACACGCCATTTGGATCGAGTTGGAGCCCGAGCTTTAGTTACTTCGGGATCACGGTGGGCTATGGTGCGCCGGCCGCAGGTACCAGCGTGCTTGTGGGAAATTCTGGAGGCTTTTATATCGGGTTTGATCCGGCCTCGTTTGCAATTGCCATTGCGATTTACATCATCACGGAACTGCTTTCTTGCGAGCAGGATGAACAAATCCTGGGCATGAAGCGTGGGCAGAATCTGTGCGTTCATGTCGGAACTTACTGTTCGCAGAAGGTGCTCGGCGTATGCGTTCAGAAGAAGCAGTCCCATTGCTGCTTTAACTCACGCATTGCACGCCTGATCGCGTCAAATGGTCGCGCTCAGCTCGGTAAATCCTGGGGAGACCCCAAGAATCCAGATTGCGGCGGTCTTACGCCGGCAGAGCTACAAATGGTCGATTTCAGTCTGATCGATTTCTCTGAGGTCATGGCCGACGTTCAGGCTTCTGTAAAAACACCTTCGGCTGCCGTGACGCGCGCAACCGACAAGATAAACAGTTACTTCAGCACCCCCTAATCTCATGAAGACCTTCCGATTTCTGGCTTTCATTCCTTTTCTAATGTCGGCGTCAATCGCATCCGCCGAGATCCTCCCGCAGTCGGAAGCGAAGCCTTTGCCGGTCGGCGTCTCAATCGAAGAGACGGGCTCGTTGATTCTGCCACAAGGTGCAGACAAGGCGCTCTGGTTGAATTTCTTCTCCGGTACGGACATTGCCGTCGGGACGACTTCGCGCCTCAAATTAGCCCTTAACGGTCAGGGCTTTGCAGTGGCCGATTCCGAAGCGGAAGCTTTGACTACCGTAAATGTGACCGGTTATGTAAGGCTCTACAACGATTCCCGCTCATACGACACTGGAGTCCTGGACCTTGGCGATTTGCTTGAAAAATCGCTCGATTTCTCGAAGCAGCCCAAAAGCCTCCGTAACAATCCCCTGGATTTTGATGCCGGGGTCGCGCAACAAGCTACGCGGGCCATACAGGCAGGTGGGGGTACAGGTAGCCCTGCATCAGGCGTGGGTGCCGCAGTCGTCGCGAACCTGTTTGCAGATGCCACAGGCCTGCGTAGCGTGATCAATGGTGGATTCCGGAAGATCGTGGGCGCGAAGGGAAACAGGCCGCTTCTGTTCTGTGGCGCGGACTGCAAGCGAACGACGCACGAGGTTGTGATCCAGGTAACAGTATTGCTGGGCAAAGCCTCCAAGTCGTATTGGCTGACGCTTCGATATGTTGCAGACGATATCGACGAGAGTTCCGTGCTGCCGATGGCGACGCATGGCTTGGGGTTGATGCTAGACAGGCTGTATCAGGCCTCCAAATCATGAAACTTTCATTTCGCGTCGCCTTGCTTGCTCTGCTCATGAACTCGGGTATCGCATATTCAGCGCCGGAGATCGGGGAGACAGCGAACATTCGCGGGCTGCTTCTCTCCGCTATCAACTCGCGCGATGGCAAGGCGGAAGCCTGGTTGGTCGGCCCTATGGCTCAGAAGCTCAAAAACGATACGAAAGCGCCCACCTACACGAAGGTTAAGGCCAGCGTTACGACAGTTCAGGTGATCAGACCCGGCTGCAAGCGCCTACGGATTGTGTTCTCCATGCCTACGCACAGGATGATGACGGTCAAGGGCACGCGCGAGCCTTTCAGTATGTTCTACGAACTGAATCTGTGCCAGGACGGGCAGCCTCCGCAGGTCTCCCCAGTCGGCCTAGGGGAGGATAAATGACGCTACGTGTATTTTCGGTGGTGTTGTTGATACTGCTTTGCCCGATCGGACTCCATGCTGAGCCTACTCTGTCCTCTGGCGACTCCGGCTGGTGGGAGGACACGCCCTGGCGGAATCCAGATCGTGGATTCAATTGGTATCCGCCGGATACCCCTCCCAAGAAAACCGACAAAAAGGCCACTGACAAGCCCAAGCCCATCAAGGACATGAAAACCATGGAGGAGCTTCAGAAGGAGCTCGCCAGGCTGAAGGATCTGGCCATCATGCATCCGACCCAGGCCAATGTCAGGTCGTACCTTGAGGCCCAGACCTATGTGATGGACAAAAGCTCGCTGTTTGCCGACGTGGCCCGCCGAGTGGTCTGGGCCACGCCGTCGGTGGATTACAACAGCAGATCGCCTACCGCGACCTTCGCGCAGCTCTCCAAGAAGGACATGAGGAGTGCCGCACAGGCCCAGACGCTCGCGGAGCTCTCAAGGGACTTCGGCCTGATGTTCTTTTTTCGGTCGGATTGCCCGTACTGTCACCAGCAGGCACCTGTCCTGCGTCTTCTGGAACAGCAGTACGGCATGCCGGTGATGGGTGTCAGCATGGACGGCGGCGGTTTGCCCCAGTTTCCCGATGCTCGCCGCGACAACGGTATTTCCATGATCGTGAGCGGAGGGCAAGGAATTCAGACTGTCCCTGCCCTCTTCCTCGTACACCGTGAGACCCGCCAGGCTGTCCCGATCGGGACAGGTGCCCTGGCAATTGACGAGATCGTCGAGCGAATCCGTGTACTGACCCGAACCCGACCGGGTCAGGAATTCTGAAATCTGGAGCCATCATGCATATCAAGTTGAAACCCATCTCCGCCGGAATGTTGCTGACTGCAGGCCTCGCCATGCCAGTGGCAACATCGAGTGCTGCCGGGTCAGACTGGATGAATGACTACTTCAATTCTGCCGGCGCAGGCCTGAACGTGACACCTTCGGCGGTCTATGAGTCCCAGAGCCAGACGACGATGTCGCTTGGTGGATTTGCTTATCGTGCGCCGCAGCGGGCAACACAGCTTTTCAGCTTCTCCCCACCCGGATACAAAGCAGGATGCGGTGGCATCGATGCCTGGCTTGGTGCTTACGGTTTCGTCAACATGGATCAGTTCGTTGCGGCACTCCGGAATATCGGCCAGAACGCGGTCGGATACTTCTTCCAGCTCGCTCTGAAAACGATGGCTCCAGAGATCGACGGGCTGTTGACCGATCTCTCCAAAACCATGAATTCCCTCAACCAGTTCCAGATGAACAGTTGCCAGATGGTGAAGCAGTTCGTAGGTACTGCACCCGATACTCGGACCATGGACATGGAGCAACGTGCCCAGGTTTTCGGATCTGCACTCACTGGATCCTACGGTTCATTTTTCAATGCCAAGCAGGACACCGAGACCGATCCTGCCAAAACGCAAGCTGCATATGATGCCGGCTGCTCGTTGAATGCTTCGATTTGCCAGGATTCGAAGGGCTTTCCCATCCTCAAGAACAACTTCAACCTGGTGTTCGATGCGCTACAGCGTGCTGGCGGATATTCCCCGGAGGAAATCGAGCTCTACATTTCCCTCTTCGGGACTGTAACTTTTCTCAAGAACACCAGTGATCAGGCAAGCGGATTCACCACCGAGTACTTCAAGCCGACGATCACATGGGAAGATTTCCTTGGGCCGCTCACAGGCACACATTCCATGAAAATCCGGGAATGCCCGTCCGGATCGGATTGTCTGCCCTACGCTTCGGCGACCGATGAAGGCACACCCAGAACCACCACAGGGATGACCGCCATCGTCTACACCCAGCTGCACAAGCTCAAGGACGCCATCGTCACCCGCACTGCGCTCACCGATCCCAAGGCGCTGCAGATCATTTCGATGACCAGCACGCCGATCTACCAGATGATCGCCCAGGCGATTCATTCCGGACGCGGCTCGACGATCGTCGCCGACCGCATCATCGACGGCTTCTCGGAAGTCATCGCGACGGAGATCGCCTTCCGTCAGATGCAGGACATCAGCCGGGAGGTCGAGGATGCGCTCAACAAGACGAAGGCCGTCTCGGTCAAAGCGGACGTCAAGGCGATCGATGACTTCCACGAGCGCCTGAAAGGCGAGCGGAACGTGGCCATCTGGATGTACGGCCTCAAGCAGGAAGACGCGTCCAGAAAGATGGAGAACATCACCATGATGCTGGACTTCCAGCGTCAGATGTACACGAGCCTCGGCCCACGCCTCACCTCGAATATCGAGTTCGGCCAGAAGCTGTAAGCCATGGATACGATCTACGCGTACTGGGACGCTGCCCAGATCAAATACGTCCTCGACTCCGTCGCTATCCTGACCTCGATGAGCGACTACACGGGGCTGATGAAGGTGTTCGCCATCTTCGGGCTGTTTGTGGCCGTAGCGACCACCTTTGTGAAGGCCCGGGGTGAGGATGCTGCGATCTACATGCTCATGCTGGCGATCTGGTACGTTGGGCTGTTCCTGCCCAAGAAGGATGTGGTGATCCAGGATGTCGCTGGTGGATCGGGTACCTACACAGTGGCAAACGTCCCGCTGGGACTCGCTGTCTTTGCAAGCGCTGAGAGTCATATCGGGTACTGGCTTACCCGGGTGAGCGAGACGGTATTCGCGCTGCCCAATGACATCAATTTCCAGAAGACGGGCTTCATGTTTGGTGCCCGGGCCATCAAGGACCGGCAGAATGTTCGCTTCTATGATCCGAACCTGGTCAGTTCCCTGACCAACCTGACGAAGGATTGCGTCTATCCCGAGTTGAACAACAACGCGGCCTTCTTCAACCAGATCATGCAGTCCGGGAGTATCTGGGCCGATCTCGGGCCGCAGATGAATCCCGGTGTCCTGGTGCAGGTGTATGACAGTAGCGCAGGCACGTACAAGGTCGTGGGCTGCGATCAGGCCTGGTCCTACATCGACAGCCAGATCAACCCGCACGTCTCGAACGACATTATGCCCAGGCTCGGTCGTATGCTGAACCCGACCGAGACCTCTTCGTCGGCCGCATCAGCGTTGGTCGCTGCGCAACTGCCTCTAGTCGACAACTTCATCTTCGGCGTCAGCCAGTCCGCGCAGGACAGCATCAAGCAGGCAGCGATGATCAACCTGATCGCGGATTCGACCGTGTTCGTGCCTCAGATGATTGGAGACACGACGTCGGCCCAGGTCGCCCTTTCTACGGCCATGGCGTCAGCCAGTGCCAACAGCAGCTACCGAACGATGGCCAAGATAGCCGAATCTTCCATGCCGTTGATCCGCAATGCGATACACATCGTGATCCTCGCCCTCTTTCCGATCGTCATGCTGCTGATCATCGTCGCCGGCAGCAAGGGTGGGCTTGTCCTGAAGACCTACCTCATGGCGCTTCTGTGGATCAACCTCTGGGCTCCAATTTATGCAGCACTGAACTTCTTCACGAGCTGGTATTCGACGCTTGGGGCAAATGCTGCGATCGGAAGCATGAATTACCTGTCGTATGCGAGCCACCAGGCGCTCACCCACTCCATGATCTCCGATCAGGGTGTGGCGGGCATTCTGACCCTCTCCGTGCCCGTGATCGCCTACATGCTGACGAACGTGAGCGCAGCCTCCTTTACCAGCGTGATCTCGGGGGTCATGTCGCCGGCAAATGCCTCGGCCCAGTCCGCCGGCAGCCAGGTCGGCCTCGGCAATTCGAACGTCGGCAACACCCAGTGGGGCAATGTAACGATGGGCAACTGGAGCTGGAACAACCGCAGCGGAGACCAATGGAATACGGCTCCAAGCATGACAGGTGGAGCGGCGACAATGCGTCAGGTGGGCCAGGATGGCTCCGTGGTTTCGACCTTCGGTTCCGGCCAGTCCCCGTCCGTCCTTAACCGGTCAGGGCTGGTGTCTGACCTGGGTGAAGTAAGCGGCATGGTCGGTACCGCCGTCGCTTCTCAAGCCCTGACCCTGTCCAGGAACAGCTATCAGCGTGCGGGCGAGGCCTCGGCCTCAGTGGCTAGTTCGCTGACCGCCGCCTATGACAAGGCACGGAGCTTCATGCAGTCATCGGGCAATTCAACACGAGTTGGATCCGACGCCGGGATCAACAACATTGCCCAGTTTGCTCAGGCGTATGAGAATGCAATGAACACAGCAGCGAAGTGGGATGCAGGTATTGGCCTTAGTGATTCGCAAAAATTCCAGATTGTTTCAGCTGCATCTATTGGGGCTGGCATTCCCGGGACCGCAATCGGCGCGCAGCTTAAAGCTCTGGGGATGTCCGATAGTCAGGTTCAAGCCACTTACGATTCAGCACGCCAGTTCGCCGAATCCTCTGGATTCAAGAACCAGCTCAATAACGCTCAAGGTTTCAGCAATACCCTCTCAACCAGCAGTGGCAGCGAATCCTCGCGACGGGCAGCCAGTGAAATTCGCGCGAGCTTGTCGGATGCCGAACGAGCCGAACAGGCGACGCGTGTTTCACTCTCGCAAGCCGAGGCCTATGACCGCGTAGCAAGCGAAGTACGTTCAGGTGAAGGGAGAGCACAGGCGGATCTGTCCAATTTCATCGTTGCGCAATTGGGTGGCGCGGCACGGGCTAACGCGGCGCTCTCATCGCGAGATACAGCAGGCCAGATGGCACTGGTGGATGGCTACGTCAAAGAATGGGTGCAGAGCCAGGCCGGACTGATTCGTCAGGGAGATGCTGCTTCCAATGCCGGATTGGAGCCGGCCGCGAAACTCGCCACGCCCGGCGGGAATCCCGAGGATTTCCATGCCGCAAGTCTTGATGGCATTCGAGATGTGAACGCAGGAAATATCTCGCGTGTTCCGGGTAATCCCGGAGCTGCGCCTGCTATCCAGGTGGATCGTGATGGGCCTGGCGGACAGCCTGGACAGACAGTGACGCCAACGGTTGTCGAGCGGGCTGCAACTGCCGGCAGACAGGCCGGGGAATCTCAAATAGTCGATGGGAGAAATGATGCTGATGCTGGTCGTAAGGCTGTTGCCGCACCAGTTCAGGAAGAAACTGAGAATCCCAACATCATTACCCGAGCTGGGGCCAATGCTTTCGCCGGCGGTAAGCCGCAGGACGAGAATCCTGCGGCCGAGAAAAGGAATACTGGCGGAGCGTCAGGGGAATGGTAATCAACCTTGGTAATTGATACTTCCCGGTTCGGCTGGATCCGTGGCTTGACGAAAGCTCTCTTCAAGCTGCCTATCAAATTCCTCTTGTTCAGCACGGGGCAAAGTTTCATCCATTGCCAAAGTACCAACAGTCAGCATGCCCGCAATGATTCCAAACGCCCAGGCAAGACCATTCCCCATCGAAGCCAGAGCAACTGCGGGGATCAGGAACAGCACTGCGATGCTGAAAAGGTATTTCCTGAGCGTCATGATTTTTCCTTCATGCGTTGGTATTCAATTTTAGTCGGTCATTCTGGTGCATCCGGATCCTGAAGCAGTAAGGTTCGTCGGTACTCGATCTTCTCGCCTGTATCGACGATGGTCACTTCGACGTACCAGTCTCCATCTTCAATTAGGCGGATTGGCTGGCCAACTTCATACCGCTGGCCAAGGGGGCCGAATTTTTTGACCGCACCGGTTGGTACAGGAGGCGGGATAAGCACTACTTCCCCTTCTTCCCGCTGAGATAGCCCACCGCCCCGGAGATGATCGCAGTCAGAAAAACCACACCGGTCCGCTCTCGCTCGGGGGTTCCCCCAATAAAGATCAGAAGCAGCCCGACAATTCCGACGATGAACAGTGCAGCCACGTATGCCACGAACGTCCACCAGCTGACCCTCAGGTCATGCTGGTGCTGGCTCTCTTCCTTCTTGAGCCGGGAAGCTTCCTCTGCACCGGACTCATCCGATTTCCATTCGATCTTGCCCTTCCCCGAATTGAGGTCGAGCGTACTCAAAGGCCGATCACCTCGGTTTCCAGGGTTTGCTCAGGCTTGGCGAATCCAAGTTTCAGGCCTTGCTTCTTTTTGTCCAGCGCTGCCAGGTACAGCGTCAGTGCTTTCCTGACCAGCTCGGAGCGCGAGTTTCCGGTTTCTTCTGCCGCCTTGTTGATTTCACGATCCAGTTCATCAGAGAGGATCAGTTGTGCGCGAACGGTTGCCATATAACACTCCTTTTACCTATGGTTTCCATGGCTTGGGCGTGTACCAAAGCTGTGGATAAGTGTGTATTTTATACACAATTAAAGAGTGCTATGCAAGTCGGCAAGGTTCCGGCCTGATCAAACCTGTTTGCTCGATCAGGCCGGGGCGAGCCGTGCCCTGACCTCGCGCTTGCCCATCTTCCGTACGGCCGCAATGGCGGACATCTGCTCAGGCCTGGGGCGTGTCTTTCCGGTCTCCCAGTTGTAGATTGTCTGCGCGGAGACGCCTAGCAGGGAGCCCAGCTCTGGCGCGGACAGGTCGAGGCGGGTCCGCTGCGCGCGAACGCCCTGGGGTTTGAATCTCAGCTTCGTGTCAGGATCCTCTTTGGCGGCCGGCGGGACATTCGCCTTCGCCGATTTTTCCAGGTGGGAGACCAGCTTCTCAAGGGCATCGATGCGCCGCTTCAGAGCGGCGATATCGGAGCGATAGCGGTACGACGCCTTCTTGAGGCTCTCGGTTTCACCGCGAAGCTGTCGCCTGACCTGCCTGGCGACCTCGTCTTTGAAAACAGATGCAATGTTCGACACAGAAAATCCTCTCGCGTATAGGTATTGGAGGTGGTTCATGACATGCCATTTACGGTGGGTCAGACCGGGCACTACTTTTCAGATTCAGGATTCTCGGGCTTGGACGGGTTGACGCGCTTTGCCCTTGGATGGGCCTGATCGTAGACCTTGGCCAGGTGCTGCCAGTCAAGGTGAGTGTATATCTGGGTGGTGGAAATGTTGGCGTGGCCAAGCAGCTCCTGAACTGCACGCAGGTCGCCAGAGGACTGGAGCAGATGGCTGGCGAACGCATGCCTGAGCATGTGGGGATGAACCGGCTGCCCGAGGTTGGTGCTCTTAGCCCAGGTATCAAGCCTGAGTTGCACGCTCCTCTGGGTCAGACGGCCACCGCGACGGTTTAGGAAAAGGGCCTTCTCATCGGACCCGTTCCGAATAATGTCCCGCCAGGGTAGCCAGGCCTTGATGGCCCGCACTGTGCAGCTGCCGATCGGTACGATCCTCGACTTGCTGCCCTTACCCGTGACGCGCGCCTGGCCATCCTTGAGGTCGACGTCATGGAGGTTAAGTCCAGTCAGTTCTGAGAGGCGTACCCCTGCCGAATACAGGAGTTCGAACATGGCCCGGTCGCGGGCGAGCAGGCTGTCATCTTCGATTTGTGCAGGCGAAGCTCGATTGTCGAGCAGCTGCGTGCAGGCATCGGGAGTCAGGGTTTGAGGCAGTTTGCGCCTGACCTTCGGACCCTTGAAGCCCGCACAGGGATTGTTGGGGTAGCCCAGTCGATGAACAGCGAACGTGTAGAACCCTCGCCAGCTGGAAAGATGACGCGCAAGACTCGCTGCAGATAGACCCTGCTTCCGGATCCGGATCACCACCTGGCGAATATGCTCTGGCGTGGCGTCTTGCGCTGTGATTTCCTGGATACCCAGGCCTTCAAGCAGGCTCGCGAGATCACGGCGGTAGCTCGATACGGTGTTGGGAGAGAGACGCCGCTCAGCAGCGATATAGGTCAAATAACGCTCGACGTGCGCTTGGCACGTCGATTCGCGCTCCTGCTCGGAAGGCGTCTCTGGTCTCATGGTCTCGTGGTCTACGGTAGGCCGTGGCCCACCGGTTGCAACTATGAGGGCGGTGATGGTGCCCTTCCTGCCATTGTAATTCGATACGGCGTATGCAATTCGCAAACTGCATACGGTGCTTGCACCCGACATTCAGCCGTTAAGGCCTGGACGCCTTCTCTATCTGCTCGGCAACCAGGAAGGTTGTCAGGCGATCTGCAAGCGCACCGTACTTTTCTTCGGTATCCGGATGGCGGAATTTCTCCACAATCCCGGCCACCATCTCGTCGAGCTTCTTTTCGCCTGACATCAGGGTGTCCACGATCCGCCGGAACATCGTGCCCTTCTCCTCGGCGAGTGCCTCGCGGAGCAGGCTGACGGCGGAATCCCTTCGCCAGGTATCCCTGCCATCGAGCCGGTCCAGCAGGTCGGCCCACTTCCCGAATCCGCGTCCACTGCCATTCATCGATGCAATGAACAGGATTTCACCGCGCCGATCGAGGCCTTGGAATAAATTGGCGTTCAGAGCGGATTCGGTTTTTGCGAAATAGGCTTTCCTTTCGGCCACGCGCTGCACATGGAGTTTGGTGATGTCGCTGCCGGCGCGTTCGACGTCGTTCTCGATGCGACCGAGCAGCGCGCAGGCCTCCAGCAACAGATCTGCTTCGGATTCCGTCAGGATTGATTTGTCGAAGCTGTAGGCCCCCCAATCTCGTTTGTGGGTAACGGCCTTCTTCCCGGCCGCGACATCGACGAAGCCATGCAGACGGGACTTCGTGCCCTTGATCTCTGTAGAGAACTTTTTGGACAGACCGATCTGTTGTTCAAGATCATCCACCCGCCTCTCCTTTTCCGAGTACGCGCCGACTCTCATGGCCTCGGCGATTCTTTCTCTCCTGTCCGCGAGTTCGACGACCTTGAGGCTTCGAGTAGGTTTTGGTTGCTGCCTGGCTGAAGCCAGCTGGCGTTTGAGATCCTTGACTTCGTTTACCAGCGCTTCATGGGTTTGCCACAGGGCATCGGCATGCTCTGCCCTCGCCTGCAGCCGGGCCTCCTGTTCGGCAAGCTGAGCTTCCCACTCCTGAAGTCGGGACTGGTCCTGGCCAGCAGGCTCATCGAGCGGCTCATCACCCTGCAGGTACGCCTTGATGGCCTCAAGCTGGGCCGCATCAACCCACACGGTCGCCTGGCGCTTACCCAGCTGGCGCATCTTTGTCTTGAATGCCGCTTGCCGCTCCTGATTTGTCGTGGCCATGCCGTGCCCCTGTACCGTTACTGGTAACAGTCTAGCACGTCCGTTACTGGTAACAACAGGAGGGCAAAAAAATGCCGCCGTGCCCGTCAGCGGATATGGTCTACCGACACAAGCGGGGCCTCGATGTAGCAAATCTGAACGTCTGGTCCGGCAGCCTCAGCCATCTGCCTCGCCAGTCGCCGCCCGGCATCGTGGCAGGCCGTGCGATCAGATTCATGCCGAAGAACGAATTCGTTGGTCTTGACCTCTGGCCCAAGCTGTTCGAGCACCATGAAGGCCCGTGTGACAAAGCCCAGCCAGGTCTGAAAGGCGTAGAGCGTTTCACATCGGGTGAACCATGAGGCGATCCATGGCCGCTCACGCGGGAACTCGCCGTCGATTTGAAGCAGTTCATGCCCGTCATGAGCAGGGATGAACCCGATTTCCACCTTCGAGCCCGCTGGCCAGAGTGGCCGGCGTGGCAGCGGTGACAGGGTTTCCCGACTGAGCAGCTTTTCCAGGGAGAGTCCGCCATGGTCTGGGTCCAGGCTCCAGACCCCGATACGCTCGCCGGCGGCCGACCACGACTCGATGTCGTGACCGAGCGCATCGATGGCATCCAGGTCGATGCCGTCTTCCGCCAGCTGGGCGAGTTCGCTCAGCATCGAGCGGATACCCGATTCCAGAAGGTGTCGATCGAACTGCAGCCTGACGTACCCCGTCTCGGCGATCGAGGCGATCTCTTGGGTGAACACCGGACGCAGGCTGGCCAGATCAAGCTCCCAGACGACGCTCGCCTCGTTCGGATGGCTCACGAAGACCGGTCCGTGGATCCCCACGCGCTCCCCATCTCCGTCGTCTGCGTCAAGCAGATAGTACCCACCCGGCCGTTCCAGGGATTCAACCAGTGCCGGGACATTCCAGACGATTCCAGCCTCGCGCAGCACCGAGGCCTGCGCACTTGTCGGGAAGGTCGGCGTCAGCTGCAGGACAGCCTCAGCCTGCTCGCCGGCGTGCCGCCGGATTTCCGGGACCGTGACCGTCCACCCCAGCCGCCCTGGCAGCGTCAGCAGGGGCGGAATCCCGGAATCGTGGTCATTGTTGATGGGTGGGATCGACATGTCCTGAGCTTATCACCGGCACGCATCGCCCTTCCGGTTTCTGTTACAAAAACACACGGCCAATGGTAAGCTGACTTTCTGTTACAAAAACCATCCGGCGACCATGAACCCTCCTGAACCTCATGCCCCCCGCAACACCGGTGGCCGCCCCAAAGGGGACGAGCCGACCAAGGTAGTCCGCTTGCCCGTCTCGCTGGCTGATCGAGCCCGTGCCCTGCTCAAGAGCGACAACCTGCATGAATGGCCCCAGGTGCAGGCCTCAGGCACCCAGTTCTTTGTCCCGCCGGCCCATCTCCAGCGTGTCGAACTGCCGCTGTTTTCCACGCGGGTGCGGGCAGGCTTCCCCTCTCCTGCTGACGATCACGTCGAGAAGCGCCTCGATCTCAACGAGCTCTGCATCGCCCATCCCGAGGCGACTTTCTTCGTCCGCGTCTCTGGCGACTCCATGACGCGCGCAGGCCTCTCCGACAACGACATCCTGGTGGTCGACCGGGCACTGGATGCCCAGCCCGGCATGATCGTGGTCGCTGCGATCAACAACGAAGTGACGGTCAAGCGGCTGGCCAGACGGCGCGGCCGTTTCTACCTGGATCCGGAATCGGATAACCCCAGCTACCAGCCCATCGAATTGAAGGAAGGCCTGGATTGCGTGATCTGGGGAGTGGTCCGCCATGTCGTACGGAAACTCTGACCGGGTATTCGCGCTGGTCGACGGCAACAACTTCTATGTGAGCTGCGAGCGAGTTTTCAATCCCGCCCTGGAAAACAGGCCGGTCATCGTGCTCTCCAACAACGACGGCTGTGCCGTGGCCAGAAGCCAGGAAGCGAAGGCGCTAGGCGTGGCCATGGGGGAACCCTGGTTCAAGCTGCGCCACCTCGAACGCAAGGGCCTGGTCGCCCTGTCCTCGAATTACGCGCTGTACGGTGACATGAGCAGCCGGATGATGTCGGTGATTGGGCAGTTCTGCCCGCGCCAGGAGGTCTACTCGATCGACGAGTCCTTTCTGGAGTTCGAGGGATTCTCGAAGTGGGATCTGGTGTCGCACGCCCGAGGGATCCGGGCTCGGGTGCTCAAGTGGGTGGGTATCCCCGTGTGCGTGGGGCTCGGCCCGACCAAGACGCTGGCCAAGCTCGCCAACCGGATCGCGAAACGCGACCCGGCCCGCCAGGGTGTCTGCAATCTGTCTGGCTGCAGCCAGGCGGAGCTCGATGCCCGGATCGGGGCCATCGAGGTTGGCGATGTGTGGGGAATCGGTCGGCGTCTCTCGGAAAAGCTCGGCCAGCTGGGTATCGTGACTGCTGGCCAACTTGCCCGGACCAACCCTGACCTGATGCGCTCCCGATTCGGCGTGCAGGTCGAGCGTACCGTCCGCGAACTGAATGGTCTGCCCTGCTTCGACCTTGAAACGGCCCCCCAGCCCAAGAAACAGATCGTTTCGTCGCGCAGCTTCGGCGGGCCGGTCGAAGACCGCGATACGCTCGCCGAGGCGATGCAATCCTACGTGGCGCGTGCCGGCGAGAAACTCCGCCGGCAGGATTCGGCCTGTTCCACCCTGGGCGTGTTCGTGATGACCGACCGATTCAGGCCTCAGGAGCCGCAGTACCACCGGATGGCTACGATCGCCCTGCCCCACCCCGTCCAGGACGCATTCAGCCTGACGCGGGCCGCCATGAAGGGGCTCAACGAGATTTACCGTCCCGGATTCCGCTACCGGAAGGCTGGCGTCATACTGATGGACATCGTCCCGGCCGCACAGCGGCAGGCCACCCTGTTCGGAGAACCGCCAGCTCGCAAGGAAATGCTGTCCAGACTCGTCGATACCATCAATGCCCGGATGGGCCGGGACACACTGCGACTGGCGCTCGCAGCGCCAGATCGCCCTTGGGCCATGAAACGCGGGAATGTCTCCCCGGCGTACACCACGCGCTGGGACGAGCTGCCGAGGGTGCGCTGACATGTGCGGCCGTTTCGCCCTGAAAACTCCCGCCGCCGAGATCGTGAAGTGTTTTGGGCTGGACGAGGCCGTTGATCTTGCACCCCGCTACAACATCTCACCCGGTACCGACATCCCCGCCATCCGGCACGCGCCAGACGGCCGGCGCGTCATGCACCTGCTGCGCTGGGGCCTGGTACCGAATTGGGCGAAAGACCCGACCATCGGGGCCAAACTGTCGAACGCACGCGGAGAGACCGTCGCCGAGAAGCCTTCTTTTCGTTCAGCCTTCCAGCGTCGTCGCTGCCTGGTGCCGGCGGATGGCTTCTACGAGTGGAAGGCGGTCGAAGGCGGCAAGAAGCAGCCCTACTACTTCAGCATGGCGGATGGCCAACCTTTCGCGCTGGGCGGTCTCTGGGAATCCTGGAAAGGCCCGGACGGGCAGATCCTTCGCACATGCTGTCTCATCACTACCGGGCCGAATGAGGTCATGGTGCCTGTGCATGACCGGATGCCGGTCATCGTGGCACCAGATGACTTCGAGACATGGCTGACAGCTGATGCTGATACCGCACTGAGCCTGATTCGACCGTACCCAGCAGAGGCTATGCAATCCTGGCCGGTTGATCGGCGGGTGAGCCGCTCGGCGGAGGAAGGCGCGGGATTGATTGAGGCGATAGAGTGAATAGGGCTAGGGACTCTGCATGTGGAATCGTGCAATCCAAGTACGGATGCCGGATTCCACAACGCGTTACATTTCCGTATATATATCCGAAAAAGTAACGCGTAATTATTGGATCAATTTACCGGCAACCCAAGCCATGGGGCTAGGCGATTCCATACGAGATCTGCAAGTTCCCGGCCTCGTTTATCGACTCGTGCTAGATCCCAATCACCTTGAATATTTGCGAGTACATGTACGTGAGGGAGGAAGTGCCCACTGTAAATTGTCCCGGCCACCTTTGATACGTCAATACCCTTCTCTTTCATCTCGTTCATGATCGATGCGGATTCTTCCTGGGTCTGGGCTGCAAGAGCTCCATATAAAGCTCGCTTTTGTTCCCAAGAACGTGCGCTGAGCGATTGGTTGGCATTCATTGGTAGCAGGGTGAGATTACCCAGACGGTCATATTGATCATCACTGTAGAGATCCTCGGACCAACTCTTACCGCGTGACTGAGGGGCAATATGCTCGACAGTTGCGAATTTCTCCCCCACCCATCCATCGAACGTAAGAGTTGGTTGCGTTCCAGATTTTCCGATGACTAGCTGTCCGTCTGCCCCTTCGACGACGTCATGAGAGGCTACCAGTAGGACGAATCTCGACAATGTCGTGTTGATGTCATATAGCGGATATGAAATGGTTTTCTCAATCCATTCCTTCTTATCCCCGATATTTGCCCCACCACTAGCCCTGTCTGCTTTTAATCGTGCAGCGAGCGCATTCTGAATTTGAGAGCCCTTTGGAAGCGGATCATCCCCGCGCAGACCGCGCGCAAGCGGCGGCAGTTTGGGGTCTTGCAAACCCTTACCCATCAAATCCCGAAAGACCTGATCAATTCGATCTGTTGTAGTTCTGGATGAACGCCAAAGCACAGCGAATGCGACAACAGCCTGAGCAACGAGCTGGAATTCTTGAAGTGCAGTTTTCCGAGCATCGTGGTCAGAGGAGGTGGTGACGGCTGCTGCATACTGTGCAAGTAGTGGAGCTGTAATAGTGTGACCAAGATCAACGAGGAACCGTACGCAAAGTGCGCTGGTGTCATCTAGCGGATGAGCCCCAATCATGGGTCGCACGCCGTCTACCCAAGTCGTATCGAAGAATCTGGACAGGTCCGCGAGATGTCTAATAAAACGTTGCTGATCTTCGCGGCTGTTACACCCATCGAATGTTTCGCGCATGAATCTGCGCTGGTCAGCCAAATTCTTGGATCGCTTGTCGCCTTTCTCTGCAAGTGCAAAAGCAACAAGTAGTTCGGATGAGCGCTTCTGGCGCTCTTCGGCTTTAGTTGCTTTCTTGAGATAAGCGAAAGCACTATCAATCTGCTTCTTTTCTTCTGATGCATTGTAGTTAGCCAAACCTACTGACTGTACTACCTTGGGCGTAAAGGTTTCGATAGCAGTAAGGGGCTGACCGGTTGTATTTAAGGCCTCAAATACATCGAATGCAAAATCCTCGGTAGTGGCTGTCACTACAACCAGTGTGATCCTTTCCAACGCAAACTTTGAGAAGAAGAGAAGTGAAATAAGCTCTGTAGCTGCTCCCCACCACTGTTTCGATTTGGCGTCACCACCTTGAAGTTCGATCTCACCTGATTCATCAGCAACAATCCCATTAGCCTGTTTGCCTAGAATCCCCTCCAAGGCCGTTCGCATTTCCTTTGGGAATTCTTCACCAAAAAGCATATCTTGCTTGTTGTCATCATGGACGATACTCAAAAGATCAGGAAAGTCGTCGTCAGTTGGCAGTGCCTTTAACTTGGTACGCATCACTTTCATCATTTTGATGAAGTGCTTTCTCTCTGCTTCGTTTTCTGCTCCCTCGGCAGATTTCTGGAGGGTTCTCATAAATTCCGACCAATTCGGATCGTCGTTTTCTCGAAATTTCACATATTCGAAGAGGAGCCAGGATATTGGTGAGTTATATACAGCTTTGTCACCCTCGTAAGACCAAGTGTCAATAAAGGCACGGATCATCTTTGGAAAAAACCGGAATTCCTTCTCACCATTGTTTTGCTTCTCGGCGAGCATCTGGGAAAGAAGTCCTCGCATATCGTTGACGCGGGTTTCAATCCAGCTCCTGGTTTCTTCGTTCTCAATGTTTTTTGCTTTTTTCAGCTTTGCCCAATTAACTTCGATTTCATGCAGAAGAGCCAGGCAAAGCATGAGAAGCGTAGTCAGTCGCTGCTGTCCATCGATCACAGTCATAACTTGACCGTAGACTTGGTTTTTGACTAACGGGCTGATGGTAGACTTTTTTGCATCATTCATTGCGATGATGGTGCCGATGAATGTGATCGACTCATCTGGTCGCTTCAGGAGTGCATTGAGTCCTTGTACGGTATCGTCAATTAATCTCTCGACGTTCACCTTGTCCCAGGCGTAATCCCGCTGATATGGAGGGATGTAAAGCCCCCGTCCATTTTTCGAAACAAAGTCATAGAGGCTTTCTGAGTCCGCCTCGAAAATCTTTTGAGCAGGATTGACCATAGTTATCTTTCGTTTGTGAGTTTATTTGTGACAGATCAGACAAGCGCCGCCGCCTTCGTCTTCGAGATATAGATCGTCGATATCTCTAGCATCATCTTCTAGTGGGCGAAGCGGGTTTGTAGCTCGCCGCGATAGTGTACGGTGGCGTCTAATTTCGAAATCTGCTTCGATGGCAGCCATTCGCTCAGGACGCTCCAGATCGTCTAGGGACTCGCCATGGCTCCATGTAAATGGCGATCCATGTGAGATGGCTGTTTTCTCGTACCGCTTGGCCTCTTCAAAACTGTCTGGGTGAATTCGCTTCAGTCTTACCCACTCGATCTTTTGTTGGTAAAAGCAGAAAGTACATCCACTTCGTGAACGCCATTTGTAGTACTCGGGCATCCCAAGGCCAGAGCCTTCAAGAATCTCGATGACTCCCTGCTTGTCTATTCCATGTTCCCTAAATGGCAGCACGACCTTCAGGTTAGGATCCTGGGTGATTAACCCTTCCCTTTGATCTTCATCAGAACGAATTGCTACATAGCTGGTGACTTTAGTGCCGGCCTTGAGAGATGGACGAACCCATCGCTTGAATGGCTCAAGTTTGAGTTGCCTGGTACACCATCGTGTTTGGGGCGATGGCAAGAAATGGTTGTATTCTTTGAGCCAGAAATCAAAGCCCCTATCCGGATTGAGTCGAAGTATCCTTTTCCCGAGAAAACCCTCTAATCGGCTAAGAAAGCTATATACCTCACTCAGCTCCTTACCGGTGTCAGTAAAAAAATACTCGATATCGAGCTCGGGATGCATCTGTCGCATGAACACCGCCAGTGCCGCACTATCTCGCCCTCCCGAAAGTCCAAGGACATGTCGTTCAGTCTGCTTTTCCATTGCAATCCTCTCTTTCGAGTAGCATCGAGCCTGCCTCGGCAAGTGCGGCAAGGAACAGTCTCTGGTCTTCTGGATTCCCGGTTTCAAGCTCAAGTATCTTGCTTGTCATCTCTAGTACGCGTCGTTGCTCATCATTTCCGATATCAATTGCGCGCATTATGGTTCGGCCATGCTCGCCAGTCCCGAATACCAAACCAATAGCATGCCTTGTGGGCGTTCGTTCCTTAATTGCAGCAAGCATTTCAGCATGGCGGAATTTCAGAGCCAGATCGGCCAGGGCCAGTTCGGCGGCATCTGGAGTGGCGTCTGTCCATTCAGATGTGGGCAAATTGACCGCAAGGCTCACCAAGCCTTCCATCGCATCAAGTGAACCATCAAATTCCAGAACCCTACCGGCGAAAGACTCCAACCTGAAGTCTCCGCTGAGCCCCTTAACCACCATGGCCCTAGTGTGTAAAACTTCAATATCTTCTGGGTTGGCTGTCAGCGCCTTGAAGAGTCTCGTCATCAGGTGCTTCACCATCTCTGGGAATGCTTCCCTTAGGAGCGCCAAATCATCGCCAAGCTGCTTCGCAATCAGTTTAGGTGACACGGAATCATAAAGATTCGGAATATCCACAAACAGAAGTCGGTGTGGGTCTGAGGCATGCAGCAACGTCTTTCTTAGATTTGAGGCGCGTTTAGATAGTTTCGCAGTCCTTCTCGTCCAATTTGGGAGATCGTATGCAATCTTCACCATGGAACGGCCAATAGCAAGCGGCTCAGAAGCACACCTTATGCCTGTGATTTGCTTAACGGTTTTTGCAAGAGCGTTGATTAGGTCAACGTAGACTTCGTCTCGAACGACGAGCTGAAGTGAAATACATGCAGGATCACGTAGGACTTCGTGGGCAAATTCTCGGTCAAGCTCATGTTGGTACACATCTTCCTTGTAGGCAGCCAGAACGTCTTGATTAGTGATGATGTAGGCGAAACCCAGAACCCCTCTGACACCTTTGCGTAATCCGAACGGAGGAAGGCTCCATAAATCCAGTATGTCGGAGAGTTTGACGCGTCCGTTAGCTCTGAGCATTTCGTCCGCTGCCGTCCATAAGGCCAGTAGTTCTTCCGGATGCTTGTCTTGTGTTGGCTTAACGAAGGCCCACTTCTGATCATTGGTCAGGGCATGAAGACTCAGCGCCTTTAATATCGTGGCATAGAGCCCACGCTCTGCCGGAAATCCTTCGAAACCCAACGCCTCAAGGTGAGGGTTCTCAGTCATGGCTTCCACAAGAGCATTCAAGGCAGCTTGCGTGTTGCTGCTGATTGAATGTCGGTTGACCAATTCGCTGAATATATTAGGGCAGGAATGATAGGTTTCATCGGCCAAAATAGATGCCAGAACTGACGGGCCAATGTGGCTATCGATTGCCCGCTGTTTGCCATGTACGTACCATTGGGCATTCGATACTGCGCTATTCAAGGCGTCTTGTAGTTTCCCGAGAACAGCCATCGTGCGAGCTTTTAGCTCTCGTCGTGCAACTGGATCGCCCCATAGCTCGGCGTTGTTAATTTGAATAGTCTCAAGTGCGAGGTACTCGCGTCCCAGAGACCATATGCTCTCAACATTGTCAGGAACACCCAACGCGATTGGGTGTTCTGTTTCCATTGAGGCAGTGCGACACTTTGTCTGCAAAGCTCGATGAGTCTCCCCATGTGTTGGCATCACCAGCAAAAACTGCCCGCTCATGCCAGTCTGAAGGTCGAAATTAGATACTGCTTCATGCAGATCGTCGACAGCGACTAAATCCAGACCAAACCAACGCAGCGCACCAGTTTCTTGGTAGTGCCGTTTCGGCAGAATCGGCTGGAGACCGGCCAGGGAGGATAGCCTCTTGATATCGAGACCTTGCGTAACTGCTAGAGTGGCGGACAACGCAGCATCGATATCAAAGTCGCTGCCCTGGTATATCGCCCAGGTATTGAGGTGCTTTCTATAGACAATCTGAGACCACCCATGCATATCGGCGAGTGCTTTGCTGATATCGGTTTCTGAAGCATCTGGCGTGCATGTGGCAAGGACTGAATCGCTGGCGACCAATCCAGACCCATTTCTGAAAAGATCGATTAGTGCAATCGCCTTGATCAAGCGTAGATGTAGTGGCGATCCCTTCGACTGGCATCTTTCAACAGCATCAACACTTTGCGCCCATCGGTGTCCGTCAGGGGACGCCAGGATGGTACCTTCCAGGTTCTCCCTCAAGTAGTCCCAATAATTCGAAGGTTCGTAAACCGACTTGGAGGATAGTGTCGTGGTGCGAAGAAACTCAGAAAAACCTCTGGGTTCAGCCGAAGCAAGGAATCCGAAAGTGCTCCGCTCGTTTTGAGAGAACCGACGCTTCGAAACAGGCCCAAGTAAGGCTGCGGTAACTGGATGAAGGGGCCAGCATCGATCTAGCCTTCTACTTAGATCTGAAGGGGCAGCTGGGCGATTTTGATGAATGCTTTCAGCAATAGCGTTGCACCATGGTTTGGTGAACGGGTGAGGTGTGCCTGCCCCGTCAATGGCACGAGCAGTAAGCTCTAGAACCTCATCCACCGCCGCCACTAACGGTATATCTACATAGCGGCCTTGTATCTTCGACCATTCATCACGAGCTTCTTTGCCAAGACGGGCTGCATACTGTTCGAATGACTGGTGAAGAATACCCACCACCAGTAGCCTGCCCTTGCATCTTGATGCTGCTTCGGCAAGCTCCTGGAAGAAGTGGATATCGCCACCATGCGTCGCAGCGAATTCCAGAAACTTTCCAAGCTCATCGATGATGACCAAAACGCCGTTATCCGGTCTTGCTTCAGCGATATCGACCAAGGCCTTGATGATTCGACGCCCATCTGGCGCTTCACCCAGTCTTCTTCCAACGTACGGGATGCCTGAGTTCCGAATTGCATCTGCTATATCGGAAATCGGATCCGATCGGCGACCGACAACCGGAATAACTGCCCAAGGTTCTTTCTTCGGTCCTATTCCGAAAGGTTTTCTAAGGGGCTCAACAATCTCAGCTCCCAAGACCTCGGTTGCCAGGGTGCGGCTCTTTGCGTCACCGCCAAGTAATGAGGCAAATGCCAGTGCCAGGGACGACTTTCCGCCTCCGAAGGGTCCGGTCCAAGTATATGCGGCTTGCCTTGTTGCGATGAATTGATGGCACATCGACTCAATGACATGCTGAGCCGTTGTCTGGCACACATACCCTTTGAGTGCAGCTTCGCTTCCCCAGTCCAGATCAATGCGGATTGATCGCAGGAACTGTCTTGAGATAGATATCTTGTCGATTAGGAGCATTGCTTTGCCCTCCGATATGCAAGGGTCAAGAAATCCTCCGGCGTCACCTCCTTACGGCGGATGACCTGCCTCATGCCGGCGGTGTCGCTCCATGAGTAAATGCCCCCAGAGGTGCGCTCAATGTCTACAAGACGCTCTGCTACAGAATCAACATCGAGTTTGAAGGTCATGCCAGGTCCGCCTCTTTCGAGTGCGATCAAGTCGAAACCCAGTGTGTTTGCAGTGCTCGCACTTTGATTCCAGAAGGCTGTCAGCGCATATAAAAAAACGCCATCCGGCAAGGAAGGCTTGGGTCCAACGCGGAAGTCAAAGCTACCCCGCGTTGTCGTGATCAGACCAAGCTGTGCGAGCACGGGCTCCGCGAGTTCTTCAGCCGCATCGGAACCTGCATCCTTGGGTATGTAGGATCGCAAACAGACATCTACATCACGGGTGATGGTTGATTCTGAGACTCGGATACCCGGAATACTTGTCACGAGCTCCCGCAGGCCTGAAATCAAATTTGCCTTATCAAAGGCCTGACCGGACACATGGTTGAACACATAATGCCAAGTGGTGGCTCGATTGCCTTCACCCGCGACCAGCCAATGTACAAGCCATGCGCTCGCAGGGTGTTCAAGATAGGGGTCGAGCTGATCGGGGCCAAATAACGCAGCGCCGATTGGCCCGGGGATGTAGCCGCCTTTTGTTTCCTGGATAACATTGCAAGCCAATCCCCAATGTCTGATCGCGGCTACCATGTTTTTGCCAACACCGAATGCAACAATTGCATCAGGATCGTTAAATGTGCCTCTAGGCGCGATCTCGTCACTACGGGCAACTGCGTCATAGGCTTTACGCAGCCATAGTTGCCTGAGAGGGAAGGTTTCATGGCCGGCAAATTGCAGCTTGTAATTTGGATCAGCTAATTTCCCACGCATGGCCCCTCCTATTTTTTCTAGTCTTGCTACTGGTGGTTATCACCAGTTGAGAGGAGTCTACACTTCACTGGTGTATTTCGCCAGTAGTAGGGCGGATTCGCTCTTTTCTTCTGCATGGCTTCTGTTGGTGATGCGAGCTGTTGGACTCAATGGCCCGCCGACTGTTTTGGACAGTACAGAAACACTCATAAAACCTTTCAAACAAACAGCCAATGTCCAAAATTTGCTTCATCCCGGCTGCCCCCTTGAGCTGCCCGTTGATAAACGTTCATTGGCAACCGCTTGGTATTCTCATTTCATTCTTGATAACTACTATTATCATGAACGTCTGTTTTGTATTGTAAACTGAGATCCAGTCAGATGGCACCCCCCTCCCCCTTGGCAAATCAGGCACTTACCGCCTTCTCTTCGCACCGGAAGATCGGTCGTCACCACCTGGCTTTCTACCGGGCCTGGCTGCAGGGCCTCGATCTCAAGGTCGCGGCCGACCGCTACCTGGAATCGGGCCTGGACCTGCGGCTGGCGCGTGCGACCCTGGGCTGGATCCAGGAGGCGCTCACCATGGCGGCGCGGAGGTACGGCAAACACGCCCTGGTGCGCCTGCTCCGGCTCCCGCTCGGGCCACCCCCTCCGGAGACCACGATCGCAGCCACGTCCGCGCCGTCCCTCGAAGATTTTCGTGCCGCGACCGATCCGGACGACTTCTATTCGGAGGCGGAGCTGACTGCGCTTTACCTCGATGCCTATCCACAAAGCCACGACAAGCAGGCGCGCCACCGTGCGCGTCTGATCGCGCGCCAGCTGGCGGCGCTGGTCTGGCTGGAGGATCTCCTGGCCACCGATCCGCAGCCGCAGGATTCGGTCGCGGCCTGGTTCGACGACCGTCTGGCGGCACGGCTCATCCTGGCCGGGATCGGCACGCTCGGCGACCTTCAGGGGCGAATCCGGACACATGGCTACCGCTGGTGGGTCACGGTACCGCGCCTCGGCGAAAAAGGGTCCGCGCGTCTGGCCGCGTGGCTCGGGCAACACACGGCCTCGCTCGGCACGCTACCAGCGCAGGGCCATGCGCCGCTGCGTTCGATTTCGGCATCTACTCTCCAGCGCCCTGCCGCCACCGCCATCATGCCGCTGGAGTCCTTCTCGCCGCCAGTGGCACTCGATGGCTCCCGTGGGGTGAACCGCAGTCCCAGCCGCTGCCAGATCGACGCCGGCAACGACTATCAGGCGATCCAGGCCTGGCTCAGGGCACGCGCCTTGAGTCCCCATACAGAGCGAGCCTACCGGCGAGAAGCCGAACGTCTGCTGCTCTGGGCCATTCTGGAGCGCGGCCTGGCGCTCTCCTCCCTGACGATCGACGACGTGACCGCATACCGCGACTGGCTCGGCGGTCTGGCGCAGACCCCGCCCGAGAGATGGACCTGGCGCATCGTTCAGTCAGAATGGCTCGCCCCCCGATCGACGCCGCGCTGGTCGCCCGCCTGGCGTCCGTTCGAGGGTGCCCTCTCCACCCGCAGCCAGGCCCACGCGATCACGATCCTGAAGACCCTCTTCGAGTGGCTCTGCAAGGTGCGATATCTGGACAGCAACCCCTGGGAGGCCGTCTCGGCACGCCACGCCGGCACCCTGTCGAGCCCTTCGTTCGAGGCCGCGCATGCGTTCACTCGCAGCCAGTGGCGCTACCTGATCGACCATCTCGGCACCCTGCCCGATGACGATGCGGCCCACCGGATGCGCTTCGTCCTGCCCTTCGCCTACGCGACCGGCTTGCGCCTTGCAGAACTGGTCGACGCGCGTCTGGGGCGGCTCTATTCCATGCCGCTGAAGGACGAGCTGGGGGTACGCTGGATGCTCAAGGTGCTTGGCAAGGGCGGGCGCTGGCGGTCGGTACCCATGCCGGCCGTGGTGATGGATGCGCTGCGCGTGTATCTGACCCGACGCGGGCTGGATCCCGAACCCGGAGCCAACGAACCCGACACCCCGCTCATCGCGCCGCTCGCCGGCGGAGACAGCCTGGAACCCCTGGACCCCTCGACCCTGTACAAGGCCCTGAGGGGATTTTTCAAGGATGCAGCCGTTTCGCTTGGCAGGCAGGGACACCTGGAGGACGCCCGCCAGATCGAGCGGGCGACGACGCACTGGCTACGGCATACGCGCGGCAGCCACTCTGCCGAAACCATGCCGATCAACCTGATCCAGCGTCTGCTGGGACATGCCAGCGTGGCGACGACGGGGATATACACTTCCACCGATGACGAATCCCTGTACCGAGCCCTCGATGAGACTGTCAGCGCCGCCCTCAGCCCGAATGCCTAGCATTGGAATCACACCTTGTGCCCTGCTCTCCCCTGTCGTTCTTATGCTGGCTCTGGTCTGTACGCCGGCCGGTGCCGACGTCCTCGAAGGCCGGGTAGTCGGCGTCACGGATGGCGACACCGTGACCGTGCTCGATGCCGCGAAGACCGAAAACAAGATCCGGGTGGCCGGCATCGACGCGCCTGAAAAGGCGATGCCCTGGGGCCAGAGGGCCAAACAGGCCCTGTCCGATCACGTTTTCGGCCGTGACGTGCGCGTCGACTGGTCAAAACGCGATCGCTACGGCCGTATCGTCGGCAAGGTGATCGTGGGCGGCAAGGATGCGGGGCTGGCCCTCGTGGGAGAGGGCTTGGCATGGCACTACAAAAAATACGAAAATGAGCAGCCTCTAGCCGATCGCCTTGAGTACGCCCGCCTCGAAAACGAGGCGCGCTCGATGCGGCGGGGATTGTGGTCGGATCCTGCGCCTGTCCCTCCCTGGGAGTGGCGCAAACAAAAACAATAACAACCCCCACGCTCGTTGCGGAGCCCTAATATCAATACAAGGGGCTACCAATGGGCCGAAAACGTACCGCAGCTATTCCTGTCTGGATCGACCAGTTCATCAACCATCTTTGGCTCGTTGAGAGCCTGGCCGACTCGACGACAGCTTCCTACCGATCTGACTTGCTGGTGTACAACGACTGGCTCATCCAGAATGGCCACGATCTCCTGAAGGCCCAGCCGGATGTCATCGAAAAGTGGCTTGAAGTCAGATTTGCACGACGCGCATCTCCCAGAACTGTTGCGCGTGACCAGATCGTTTTGAAACGCTTCTACGGTTTCCTGAAGACGCGAGGGAAGATCGATGTTGACCCTACCCTTCAACTGGTCAAGCCGCGCATCCCGCGAAGTCTTCCTGACGCGCCGTCCAGCAGCGACATGGTTTCCCTGCTCGACATCACCGAACTCAACTCTCTGTCAGGCCTCCGAGACAAGGCGATGCTGGAACTGCTTTATGCCACTGGACTACGTGCATCCGAACTTTCAGCTCTGGAGATGAACGACCTCAATCACCATACCAGGACGATACGAATCCAGGGTAAAGGGGAACGCGAACGACTGGTCATGTACGGTGAGGAAGCTGCTTTCTGGCTGGATATCTATGTCAGCCGTGCGCGGCCTGCGCTCAGGCATGAGTATCGGGAGAACCACATCTTTCTGTCGACTCGCGGGAAGCCCATGCGGGTTGAGGCAATCAGGCTAGTTGTGAAAAAACATGCAGAGTCGAACGGCATTGAGCGCCGGATGACCACGCACAGCGTCCGACACGCATTCGCGACCCATCTCCTGGACGCAGGCGCAGATCTGCGATCAATCCAGATGCTGCTTGGGCACGCCAGTATTTCAACTACACAGATATACACTCAGGTCACAACCAAGAGGAAGCTACTGATTCACAAGTCGCGGCACCCACGGAGTCAGAAATGCTCATAAGGACTTCGAGTCCACCGCATTATCGGACTTAGATACCAAGGGGGTGTGTTGCCAGAATGTTTGTCCTGTCAGCTTCGACTGCTGTTCGGCCTTATGTGAAGCTTCACATAAGGCCGAGGAGCGGAAATTGAAGATATACCCCTACTCCTATCTTCAGGATGGGCATTCCTTTGAGCAGCTTACTAGGTTTTCCCCGACAGAAATCGCTGAAGATCGCCGTTTGCGTCTTGGAGTGCTATTGCCTGAGGTCCATGAATGGTATCGACCCTGCATATCTTCGATCGTCTTGGGTTCATCGAAAATATGTCGAAGCGTCGACAATGATGCGCCTTTACTGATTGCCGATTCAATCATGGAGGATATCTCGACCAGCTCGTCAAAGCGCTTGCGGGTCGTCCAGTAAAGTCTCTCATGTGCGTGCAGCTCGACGATATCGTTGTTTGCCGCAAGGGTGATGACGTCAGATACGGTGTTCATGCATTCTGCCCTCAAATAATGTTTGCCCCAGATCCAGCAATTCCCAAGCCAAAAAAAAGCCACCCCTAAGGGTGGCTATGAACTTGGAACTCAGGCGATCAGCTGCTTCGCCAAAGCGACCTCGATACTGTCACCAGACTGGTTCAGAACATCGAGACCAGAATCCGGCATATCACCAGATGTACTTTGTGAAACGGCGATCTTCTTGGCCATCAGCTCCAGGCAAGTTGTCTGTGCAGTTCCCTTGTAACCCAGGAAGTACACATCCACAGGCTCGGTCTGTCCAATCCTCCAGCTGCGCCGTGAAGCTTGCTGGAGGGTATAGACGTTGTAGCCCGTCTGCATGAAGACAATGGTCGGGAATTCCAGCATATCGAGACCGGTCTTCACGAGCTCGGGATTGGTGATAATTACATCCACCCCTCGCTCAACCTGCTCGAACAGCCAGTCTTCCCGCTTCGATGCATCCACGCTGGCTCGCAAGACTGATACTTTGAAGCCCTCGTTGTCCAGAAGCTTCTTCATGCGCGTTGTAGTGTCGCGTGTACCGGTGTAGGTGGCGTATACCAGCACCTTCCGTCCACGCGATTTCTCTCGCCGACAAAGTTCGATCAGTTCTTCCTCCTTGGGACCGGCCTCCTCCCCAAGTACAGCAGGGGTATGTGCCAATTGAAGCCTGGTTCTGGGATGCCGGACCGACTCTTCCCGGAAGCAGCAGTCAGGCCAGGCCAGCAGCACATTGAGAACGACACCGAGGAGAGTTTTGTCCCCCTTTCTGAGGGCTTCTTTCAGTTCGGCACGAAGAACTCGGCTGAGGCCGTCATACTGCTCGCTCATCTCGGGGGACATTGCAATTTCCTGATAGTGCTCCCGGTAAGCTGGAAGCACATCCCCACCGATATCCTTGAGCTTCAGGAACACCGTTTGTGGCAGCACGTATCGCATGATGCCCTTCGGCCCAAAACCTGGCCCTTTGGACGTGCGATGTGTGATGGAACGACCTCGCGCAGTTCGATGCGAGGTGCTTTCCGACTCCTTGTAGACATCTATCAGGATCCCATGCTTACGCATGAATTCCATCGATGCTGACCCCAGGGTATTCCGTCCGCTGTAGTCAAACCCGTCCTCGATCATCGAAGTCGGGTTCAGGCGATGCAGCAGATAGAACAGATCATCGGCGTATCCACCCATTAAAGTGCCGGTCAGCAACAGGGTCTTCTGGCACTTGCGCGCCAGGACACCCATCGCCTGCCCCTGGGCAGAGCCCTCGTTCTTGTACTCGTGCCCCTCATCGACGACCAGAAGGCCAAAGTAGCCCTGTGGTAGGTAGCGCTTGATGAACTCCGTAGGCTGATAACCGCCCTGCCCAAAGGAGAACTCCATCGTGGCCATCCCGCGCTCCATCCGCTTTGCCTGCCTGTCGTTGAAGATCATGTCGCCCTGCGCGTCCATCAGATTGATGAACTCGAACACGTTGTCTTCAAGCATGCCTGAGAGCATTTCCACGCCGAATTGATCGACCAGCCTAGCGGCGGTCTTCTCTCCGATCGACGGGATCTGCTTCAGATTCTCAAGCAGTACGTCCTGCGGATTCTTGCGAGGACCGAGGCGGGGGACCAGCGTCCATAGGCGTTCGCCACACTGGCGTGTACCCTCTTCCACCTGTCTGAACCGCCCCGGGTTTCGTGGAGGCCATTTGGTTTAAGTACAGGCCGTTGACTCGGCCTGTTCGGCGAGTTGCCGGTAGTAGTTTGCCTCAGCTTCGGCGGGCGGGATATAGCCGATGGGTTCGAGCAGCCGGTGATGGTTGAACCACGCCACCCATTCCAGCGTTGCCAGTTCGACTGCCTCCCGCGTCTTCCACGGGCCGCGCCGGTGGATCACCTCCGCCTTGTACAGCCCGTTGATCGTCTCGGCCAAGGCGTTATCGTAGCTATCCCCCTTGCTGCCGACCGACGGCTCGACACCCGCTTCGGCCAGACGCTCGCTGTAACGGATACTGACGTACTGCGAGCCCCGGTCGGAGTGATGCACCAGGCTGCCGTCGCGTTCGGGCTGACGGGCGTACAGCGCCTGCTCCAGCGCATCGAGCACGAAGTCTGTTGTCATTGATCGGCTGACCCGCCACCCGACGATACGCCGGGCGAACACGTCGATGACGAAAGCCACGTACAGCCAGCCCTGCCAGGTCGAGACGTAGGTGAAGTCCGAGACCCATAGCTGGTTCGGACGCTCCGCCTTGAACTGGCGATTCACCCGGTCCAGCGGGCACGGCTGTTTGGGGTCGGGAACCGTCGTGTGCACGACCTTGCCGCGCACCACACCGCGCAATCCCAGGCGGCTCATCAGGCGCTCGACAGTGCAGCGCGCAACCTCGGTGCCTTCGCGCTTCATCTGCCGCCAGACCTTGTCCGCGCCGTAGACCTGAAGATTGGCCTGCCAGATACGCTTGATCTCGGGCATCAACACGTCGTCGCGTTGCGCCCGTGCGCAGCGCAGCGCCGGATCGCGCAGCCGCGCGGCGTGCCGCCGATAGCCCGACGGGGCGATCTGCAACACCGTGCAGATCGGCTCGACCCCGTAGGTGTCACGATGCCGGTCGACGAAATCATTCAGGACTTCAGACGGCGGTCGAGCTCCGCCTGGGCAAAAAACGCGCTCGCCAGTTTCAGTATCTCGTTGGCGCGGCGCAGTTCCTTGTTCTCGCGCTCCAGGGCCTTGAGGCGGTCGCGTTCTTCGCTGGTTATGCCGTCACGCAGCCCGGTATCGACCTCGTGCCGTTTGACCCATTCATGCAGGGTATGGGGCGAACAGCCGATCTTGGGGGCAATGGACTCCACCGCCGCCCAGGGCGAGGAATACTCGCTTCGGTGTTCCTGCACCATGCGCACCGCGCGTTCGCGTACTTCGGGGGAATATTTGTTCGTCTTGGGTTTCTTCATCATGGCTCCATTCTCTTGGGAAAAGGAGCCTCCTCAAAATCCGGGGCGGTTCAGTAATGAGTATCCGCACCCACCCAAAGCGCGCAATGGGTGCAAGTTCATCCCGGCTGTTGATATCAATGACGGGAAAGGCGCGATCCCCTCTGGTTTTGGCAGAAACGGTACGCCTACCCTCATTGTTCAACACGAGCTTCAGCGTTCCAGATTCGACAACAAGATCGAATCGACTTCCTGGCGAGAACCCGGCATGAGCAAGGATTTCTCCCTGGAGCCATAGCCTGGGCGAACCCCGGCGCTCTCCCACAGCGGTCGTCTGATAATGTTTCATCATGCGACCTCCGCCGAGACCGTGTTGAGCTCATGGTATCTGGCAGCGAGTTCTTCGGGAAACGAGGAGGCAATCAGGAAATCATCATGGAATTCCAGCCCAGACGTATCGTCGCGCTGCTTACCTGGGTCACGGGTAATATCAGTGAGAGCTGGGATGTTTACGCTTTGCGTCTCTATCTGATAGTTCCCATGCTTGGGATACGCCTCGAACCAGAACATATCCCCGAAGACCCGAAGTGAGTCTCCGGTAATGCGCAGCTCCTCCTCGCGATGCCAGCTCGCCGGGCCATTAGATACACTCACCGACTCAAGCCCGTTACTCTTGCAAAGCGCACTGAGCACGCCCAGCCGATCAAGAAAAACCTGCGTGATTTCCACTACGGCAAACTCCGGCGAATCGCCGAACTCGACTGTGGCATGAACTTCCATCATCAATTGAACAGTTTTCATGGCTAACTCCTTGAATGAAAATTGAGCCGGAGTAGCCCCCACCGGGGCGTTCCCCGGCGGGTTTGAATTGAAACTACGCTTCTTTAAGCCTTGCTCTCTACTTCATCCACCACCTTGGCGACCCAAGCCGGAAGGCAATCTGATATCGACGAATAAGGAGTGCGGATGACCTCTGCTACAGATCCATTCTCCATCGTAACTTCCATCATTTCACCTTCACTCAAGCCATCAGTATCGGCATCGAGAACCAGGTAGCGCATCGGAAAATTCGAGGCCACCCATTGCACGATGCCCCCCTCAAGCCAGACAACAGCAGTTGGATTGTTATCGCTTGATTCAGGAGGCCTATGGCATTCCAGGTCTCCTTCAGGTGCCTCCATCTCACCAACAAGATCGAACTTCCCCCAGACACCCCCATCCTCCGGCAGGCATTCATTGGAATGAATCCCAACCAGCCACTGCTCGCAAGAGTTGTCTGCCGGCATTGCCGAAACCTTTCCCCCACAGTGGTCGCAGACCAGCCGTGCAAGATCGGTCATGAAAGCCGAGTAACGTTCCACTGAATCGAGCTGCTCTGACGCAAGCCTCCCTACAAGCAGTCCTGTCACGATCTCTGCCAGATCACCGTTCGAGATTTGCTTAGTCATCGATGCTCTCCCCAGCCGCTTGCTTGACCTCGTTGTATTGCACCGACGCGATCTGACAAAGCGCGTGAAAGAAGGCAACATCCATCTCAATCTGCGTTGCCCCCTTGCGCACCTGAAACCGGAGTGCCATATCCTCCGAAGGCAAGGCAATACGGCCAAGCATGACCTGCGTCTCGACCGGTGATATCAGGCCGAAGCTGGATGCCGAGTCGAGAAGTTGATGCCACTCGATCCTGCCCCCGAGGAACAAGGACAACTGCTGACCGGCATCGAACGGAGTTGGCTCGACGACCAGGTCTTCCACGAGGTTTCCGCGTTTCGCGTCAGAGACGCTTACGACCCTTAACGCACAACAGGTCGACCAGTCCGCCTCGAAAACTACGTTGCCGGCGGCTTCGCTCGCGATCTGGGACAGGTTCTCCGGCGACAAATCAACGTTTGCCGGAATCTTGATGCTCGCGTAGCAGGACAAGTCCTGACCGAGCGTCATGGTCAATTTCTCACACATGGCTTTCTCCTAATAAGAAATGCGGAGGCAGCCGTCCCCTTGCGGAGTGGGTGCACCCCGCTGGGTTGATGATGGAATCCCGGCCTCTTTCGAGGCGTTCCGATCTCAGGGACTGATCGGACTCAAAGGCGATGCGTGACATGCATCGGACGGGCTGAAACTGTCAGCCAGCAGTGAAACACCGTAAAGGCCGGGGCCTTTCTCCAGCGCGCCGGCAGCGAGGCCTGCGCGTTCGAGAAAAGCCCCCGGAGAGGGGCTTTGTTTAGGCTAGACAAGCGGGGCTTCGAGCACACATTCACCGGACTCCACATACACTGAAATCCAGTACCCATGGGTCGACCACTTGCCCGCAAGACGACAAGCATCAAGTCGATTACGAACGCATTTACGCTCAACCTGCTGTGCGCCTGCATCGGTTCTAGGATCTCCGATCGTAGCCACTACAACCAGATGCTCTGCATCAATACTCGCAATGCGATCATCCATTGGGGCCACCTTCGGTAATATCAAAGCTGCCCGGTCCATTACCTTCGTCGTCGCGCAGAAAAATCAAGCGACGAGTAACGCCATCCTTGCACTGGATTGACAACCCGTAGAATTCGTCACCGAATTCATCCTCTCCCGATCGCAACAGGCCGATTATCTTCCCATCCACCACCGGCCTAAGCTGGTTGAGGTAGAACTGCGTCTGATGAAATTGCCCACTCATGTTTACTCCTTCACGCTTGGTTGAATGAAAGAGGGGGATCCCCGAAGGGAATGCCCCTCCAGGGAAGCCGCAGAAGCGGTGTTACTTCTTGTTACGCACGAACCATTGAACAAGCCCGTTCACACTGGTCAGGGTGAACCCGATTTGCATGAAAACCAGACCCCAGGCATCAGTCGCAATCCCGAATCCGATCCACATGAAATTGGATAGAAGGAAGAGAGGCCAACCGTAGCGACTGACACGATGATTCAAAGACAGCAGGAGCGCACCCAGCAACCCGAGTACTGCACCTGTCCACTCCATAGCGCCAATGGATACAAGGCTGTCCATCTCAGGCCGCCTTGGCTATCGCACAAGCAGAAATGGACCTGACCTCTTCAATCATCGCCTTTTCAGCCCAACGCCTTCCAATATGACCCCAGATGGACGATTCCTCGATACGCTTCAGTCTGTCGCGTTCGGCCACAAAGACATCTACCACGACGCCGTAACAGTCTCCTGACAGCCAGTCGTTGTAGGACTCCAGAGCCTGACTTGCGTATTCGACTGCTTTGGCTCGCGCTGCATCAAGTCCATTGGCCTTCCTTATTTCATCCAGATCATCCCTGAGCACGTCATCCGGCACCCACACACCGGCACCTCTGGCAGTGTCGAATTGGCATTGCATCCCTGCTCCAGCAAGAGACCAGACCTGTCCGCCATGGTCATAGCAATCGAGTGAGACGGCGTAGGGGTCTCCCGCATTGCCTACCTTGCGGCAAAGTCGCCAAGCATTCGTCAGCAGGGTCTCCCAATCAGTGGTCTCGTTTACCTTGACGGTAAGCCAAGATGCCTCCTGATATGGGTGTTGTCCTGTGAAATCCTGAACGAAATACTCAATGGCTTCATCGCGGCTCATATCCAGATCGTGAGCGCACTCCATGATGAATGCCACGAAGTCCGACTGGTACTCTGTACGCATCATGTGCATCAGTTCCCGATGGGCTTCCTGCATTACTGAATCCAGATACAGATCAAGTTTCCATTCTGAATCCAGCCCCATTGCTTTCTGCATTTCGCGATGCCGACCGTAGTGGCGATGGGATGTGAAGATTGATCCCATACCGTCGCAGTCCTCCAGGGGGTTCTGCACGTCATGATCGTCGACCAAGTAGCCAACGATAACGAGATCACCCGCCCGTTCGACCTTGTGCTCTACATATTCCATGATGAAAGACGGCTCGAAACTCAGTTCGGCGCGCAAGCCATCGACTTCGATTTCACTGATCTTGCGTTTGATGCAATTCATTCGTGCTCTCCTTGAATTAAAAAAGGGAGCACGCCCCCTGAGGGAGTCGTAACTCCCCATGGGGTGGTTGAAGTACTGCTATGAAATTCCAGGTCTTGCGACCCGCCGTTTTCAGGAACTGAACGGCATTATTGATGCCGGTGGCTAAACCGGTATCGCACTTCCCGAATCTTCTTCGATCAAGGCCCTATCGATTTTCATGAGCAGAGACTTGATTTTCGGAATACCGAAATCCTGCTCATGGAAGGGTAAATTCGCCTGCCTTGACTTCACGAATGCGTCTTGCTTGATGGCATGCAGTGCATAGAGGGATTCGACCATTAGGCTCGTTTCCGAGCTATCAAAAGCGATGTTCAACATATGACTCTCCTTTCAGATAGGCCGAAATGGGCTGTACTACCAATGTGGGTTATGTGAAACTGGGCACACACATAACCAAGATGAGCGATGAAGAGGACTCCATGAAGCTAGAAGTCATCCAGGGGGGGCGGGACAGGCTTGAGGAAGAAGCGCTACGCGCAATCTGGCTCGGTACTGATTCGGAGTCACGCGCAGCGCTGCTCCGGCTGGAAAGGCCTGCAAACAACTCGCTCTGCCTGATTGCTAGCGATTCGACTGCCGAGATACCAGCTCCTGTTCCAGAAACCGAATGATCCTTCTGGCGTCGTTTCTGACCTCGGGGTTCTGAATCCCTCGATCGAGAAGCTTTCTCGTATCATCCAGCCTTCGCTGAATTTCAGCCTGGCTGGCTTCATCCAGGAAGTGCAGGAAGCCTTTCCAAAACTCCTTGTCCAATTTGCTCTCCTAAAAAAAGAGGAGCACGCCCCCAGAGGGAGTCGTAACTCCCCATGGGGTGGTTGATGTACTACGATTAAATTCCAGGTCTTGCGACCCGCCGTTTTCAGGAACTGAACGGCATTCAAAGGCGATGCGTGACGCGCATCCGACGGGCTGAAACTGACAGCCAGCAGTGGAACACCGTAAAGGCCGGGGCCTTTCTCCAGCGCGCCGGCAGCGAGGCCTGCGCGTTCGAGAAAGCCCCCGGAGGGGCAAGGGTGAAACATCAAAAGAGGCGCAACTGACCCGCCTCTTCCAGATACCAGCATGGGGCCATGCCGATATCGACTTCACCGTTGGGCTGTAGACCAAGTTCAGTAACACCGCATTCCGTCACCGGCGAATTGCAACAGCGCAACGCCTTTCCTTCGTCAGAATGAATGGTGTCGCACCCATCACACCGGAAGGCAGGAAAGCCTGCGCAGCGGTAGCTCAGCTGGTTTGCCATGTGAATCTCTCCTCCGGCAATGCAACCCGTTGAGCAAGCTCGCCGAGCGTCAGCCATTCCTCGTGACTTCGATTCCGATGCAGGTACTCCTCCAGCAGTCGGATAGCCAGAAGGGTATTCTCGGAATCGAGAGAACTTTGCAGCTTGACCAGTCGAAGCCATCGGCCCCCGTCGGCGAATGCCATGAGCAATTCACCCAGGGCCGCACCGCTCGAACAATTCCCCAGCCGCCGGATGGTTTCGGCGGCTTCCTGGAGGGCGTCATTTGATGGTTTGGCCATGGTCAATCTCCCGACTTCAAGTGCCATTGCTGCTCTTTGGCATCGAAGGTGTATCCCAGGGTCTTGAGCATGTCTCGCTGACGCCGGAACATGGCCCGATCGACCGTGGGGTCGAGCTTGATCGGCTTTGATTCCCACGCAAGTTCAGCGAGCTCATTACCAAGTAGTTCGAGCAATTCCCGGTATTTCGGATCCTGAGGAGCATCCTCGCTCACCACGGCAGCTGGAACAGGGACCGCCGAATCGCTGGGAACTTGAGCAGGCTGGATGTCCGTCATGATTGGATCCGGCTCACTCGGAGTGGCTTCCTGTTCACCTTCAACCGCTTCGGACAGATTGATATCGACCAGCTTCGCCCGAATATCAGTCGTTGACTTGCCGCGCCACACGTACGAACTCAGGTAAAACCGCTCAACCGAGAATTCCCCCTCGTAGCGGCCTTCAGCAAATTGGTCGAGGATGGGTTCCTTGACCTTGAAGTCACCTTCAGGGGTCGTGAGATCGCCGACGCAGAATTTGCCGTTAGCGCCCTTGATTTCCTTAATGACAAGAGTTCCAGAGAGTTTGATCATGTTTGTGCTCCTTGATGAAAAAAAGAGGGAGCACGCCCCCTGAGGGAGTCGTAACTCCCCATGGGGTGGTTGAAGTACCGCTATGCAATTCCAGGTCTTGCGACCCGCCGTTTTCAGGAACTGAACGGCATTCGACTTAGGGGTAGGGCTTCTGGGTCCACGTTCCGCTCGCGAGCGCTGCTTCTGCCGCTTGTCGGGTGGGGAAGTATTCCTCGCTTTCGCGAGAAATCGGTCCGTCCTCGTCACTGAAGGTACCGATATAAAACCCTGCATGTGATTGAAGCACTTGCAGGGGCAATTCAACACTGCACCAATGCAACGCCAATACTCCAGTATTGCAATTCGACACTTCGCTGCCCTTTCTGTGAACTGACAGGCGCATTGCCCAAACGGGCAGGCCCGCATGGGTTGATATGAATTGAATCCCTGGCCAGGTGGCCATTCCGTTTGCAGGGACTGAACGGCTTGCGATGCATGACGCGCATCAATCGGGCTGAAACTGTCAGCCAGCAGTGAACGCTGTATCCAGGTTTGTCAGAAACCTGGATACCCCGCTCGCGGGGTATGTTGAATGTCTTGATGCAGTGAGATGAAACCCCTGGTCAACTCTTCCAGTACGGAAGCGACGCGCCGCACTGAGGGGCTCGGCGCGAATTTGAATGCGGGAAGCCGCAAAAGCCGTGACCGTTCTGGTCGTCACAACCCGTGGAATCAAGTAAGCCCAAAGGGCTTGCCCGATTCAACTCGGGTAAGCCCTCTGGATGTTGGGGTGTAGAAGACGGATATTCAGTCCGTCTCAGGGATGAGGCGAGCAAATGGGGAAGCATCTGTCGCCAATGTAACCCCCGGGTACCTGGGGAGGTGAGACCCGATCCGGTTCGAGGGGCTGCCCGGACTAAATGCCAGTGCTTAGGGCACCAATCCTGCTGTACTCAGCAAACGAGAAACCGAGATATTCACCGAAGGCCTGGGCCTTGGGTGAAAACCCCAACAGGGGGTTTTCAGGGTCTACATACTATCTGATCAGGCCGAGCAGCTTCGCAAGAAACTCCAAGGCATTCTGGTTGACGATAAGCACGCTGAAAATCGTTACAAGCCAGAGGGAAGTGAACTTCTTGTCCAGTTTGGTGATTGCCAAATTGGTGGCAAGACCCGTGGCCTTGATGTCGCCTTCCAAACGGGCGATATCAGCCTTGGTGGCAAGCTGATCTTTCAACTCGATTTTCAATTCTTCCTTGGCCTCCAGCTTGCGCTGTGTGACCAGTTCGTACGTTCGTTCCTCAATATGAGTCAAGGTGGATTCGATTGCCTTGGTCAGCTCAATCGCATCTTCCCGACCAAATTTACGGACGAAGACATCGAAGACTTCAATCGGAAGGTTCATGTTCGCCATTATAGTCTCCTAGGCCATGGACGCAGCGAGCGCAACAGCCTGAGAAACCATGACACACAGCGTCATCAGCTTGAGATCGAATACAACATTCAAAACAGCTTCTTTCATGATGGACTCCTAGCTTTCAAATATGAAAACCAAGGGAGTCCACGCCCCAGACCAGGGGAGGAAGGATCTCCCCGGTCGGGTGTGGTAGTCAGCAGGCGGTTATTCGCCGCCGGCCGCTGCTAAGGCTTCTTCATCGCTGGCAAGAGTCGGCAACATCACCGGACTCCCATCAACCCAGGCCTTCGCGATCTTGAGCAAACGCCCTTTGATCATCACGCCTGTATCGCCCTTCTTGTGGTACTGCGTGTCCTTCTCGTAAGAGAACACTTCCGGATACACATCACCCAGCTTGAACTGGATCATGATTTTCCGTTTCTCGTCGCCATGCGGCTTGAGCATCTCAATCGCCTTGATTGCTTCCTGGCCGTAAACGCGAACATCGAATCGCGTGTAGTCAGGTTTGATTGAACCGTCTGCGCTCCATTCCCCGCGAAGTGCCGAGATTGAACACGCGAGGAATTCGTCACCCTTGCGCGGTTTCACAAGACGAACGCGATTGAGGTAGCCGAGGCCGGTTACGTGAAGGTCATAGAACTTGGATTCAGACATGGTGCTCTCCTTGAAGAAAAAAAGAGGGAGCACGCCCCCTGAGGGAGTCGTAACTCCCCATGGGGTGGTTGAAGTACTGCTATGAAATTCCAGGTCTTGCGACCCGCCGTTTTCAGGAACTGAACGGCATTAAAGGGCGATGCGTAACGGGCATCGGACGGGCTGAAACTGACAGCCAGCAGTGGAACACCGTCAAGGCTGGAGCCTTTCTCCAACACGCTTCAGCGCGTTCGAGAAAGCCCCCAGAGGAGCTCTCAGTGTTTATCGATGATTCGTCGTTCTATGTTTCCGATCCGACCATTTCACATACAGAAACAGGCCTAGACCGATAGCATACGACAGCCCCATCAGCACCCATGCTGGATCAAGTTTACTCATCGTGATCTCCATTGAGAATCATGAGCCCGTAGGCAACAAGATTCAGGAAAATAAGCGCTGACCCAACCAGAAGAAGCGGGTTACGCTCTACCAGTCCAGTGTAGCCGATCAGTCCAAATTGAGCGATAGCTACAATCTTGACGATTTCGGCAATGTACTTTCGTTGCTCTGCATTCAAATTAAAGACCTCCACAAGGAATAGCGGAGATCCGATCCCTGCGCGGGTGAGAATCACCCGCTGGGTTGAGAATTACTGCAATGGAATCCCGAGTTATTCAACTCGCCGTTTTCAGGGACTGAACGGCATTCAAAAGGCGTCTTTCGACAAAGGGCTGCACCTTACGGGTGCAATACGGGCTGCGAGAGCCAACAAACCAAATTCAAGATTTACAAAAAAACCTAAGGGTGTCAATACGCGTTCAAGTGTCCATGGTGTCGACCAACAGCTGACCGCGCTTGCGCAATCCCTCAATATCCTTCGCCAGATCAGCTGGCGTCAGCTCGCGAACGTGGACCCAGGCTTCATCGATGTCGATTCGCTCGGCAGCCAGTTCGTCGGGGTTCTCTGTTGGGATCGGGACAGTCCTTTCGATCTCGATACACCGCATCCAGCCATCAGTGCCTAACACCTCTACCATGCCAAATTCGGCATGCATGGCCAAGGATCCAGCGGGACATTGATACCCTGCGAGACTCACGACATTGCTCAATTAACACTCCTGAACTTATCCACATTTTCTGTGGATGATAACTGTTTTGAAACGTCGAAACCGCGATTTGATGTGGGGCTTTCGAGTGCTGTTCACAATTTCAGCAATCGCTTATCTCGGTACTGCTGCCTGAATGCGATCCAACATTTGAAACAACGAAGCCATTCCGCTCAGCCAACCTGCGCCGGGAGAGCGAGGCCCCATGTCATGAACCTTCGAGTCCCATTGCATGGCTACTGTGTCCAGGGTGCCGATCTCATCGACCAGGCCGATCTGCCTGGCTTCGGCCCCATCCCATACCTCACCGGTTGCATAATCAACCCCCTTCACGATCTTCTTGCCACGAGCCGCTTCCACTTCTGCCTTGAAGCGCTGCCCCATCTTTGTCACCATCTCCTGGGCTTTCTTGTCGGCCTCGGGTGTCATTGGCGTGAAGGGATTCAACATCGATTTCAAGTTGCCTGACGCGTAAACACGCTGACGCACATCAAATTTCTCAAGTGCCTTGTGGAAGTCCCATCCTGACAGTACCGCTCCGACAGAGCCAACAAGCGAGTAATTGGCCGCATAGATCTTGTCTGTATGCAGTGCAACCATATAGGCTGCTGATGCCCCTACGTTATTGATCACGGCAACAATTGGTTTCGGGTTCTTTTTCCGAAGTACCTTGATCGCTTGGTAAATACGCTCCGACTCTACAGGTGCGCCTCCGGGACTATCAATGCTGAGAACAATGGCCTTCACATTGTTTGCCTCGAATGCGGTTTTCAGCAGAGGAACGATCTTGTCGGCTGACGCCGTTGCGCCGGCAGAAATCTCGCCATCGATATGGATCACCGCTGTCGTTTCACTGTTAGGCAGCATCTTCCAGCCCATCTGCCTGGCAGTCCCAAGCAAGTACATGGCGAAGAAGATTCCTGCCACACCCACCATCAGTATCCTCTTGCCAACCTTCCATCTACGTTCGGATTTGCGCTCCAGTAGCACGTCACGAATCAGTTCGTCAGAGACTGTCTTGTGCAGGTCACGCTCAGTAATGGCTTGCTCTTTCATAACCTCAATTTCCTTGTTGAGTAGTTCAATTAAGTGGGGAAGAGAACCCCATGCGGACAGCAACTGCTGCAGCATTGAAGTGTCTGCTGCTCAGGATGAAAACAACCCAGCTACGCTCATGACGCCGATAGACTCGCTGCAATCCAGTCGTTCTTCGAATCAGGGCTTCCACTGCCCGGACATCGCTCTCATAGACCGATGCCCCGCGTTGCCACCAGGTATGATCAAGATCGCCATGGAATACGCGTATGGCGCGAGCGCTGCGATCAATCTTGTAGATCGGGTGACTCATTTCGCTGGCCACGCAAAATATCGACATTCCGGGAATCGATTGCATCCCACGAAGGCCTTGCCGCTGCTTTGCAGCGTCTTCCCAATCAGCAAGCCTTTATTGCACGCCGGACACGCCTGCCCAACCTTCGAATGAGCGGTTGGGACGCTCGCCGGCGGGTGATCTTTACGTGATGTAGTCCCATGCACGTCGCTAGTTCGAACCCCAGGCTTGCCCGCGTCATCGGGCTGGGTGTGCTTGCAATCCGGATAGCCCGTGCAGCCCCAGAATGGCCCCTTGGGTCCGTTCACCCGGCGCAAAGGCTTCAGACACGTAGGGCATGGGTAATGCGGCCCAGGGTTGTCTTTGGCATCCGACACTGCTTTGGGTAATCCCGGCTTACCATCGTGATCAGGAAGGGTTGATTTGCAACCTTCCCTGTATGCCGAACACCCCCAGAAGTGGCCTTTGCTTCCCTTGATCCTGCGCATGGGCTTGCTACAAGCAGGACAAGGGACTTCCTCCAAAGAGCCTCGGTCTGGCATGTCCCGGACGATCGCAGCTGCTGCCGGCTTCCTCCTGCCAGCGTGACCACGTATTCCATCTATGACCTGTTCGAGCCACTGGCCAAGGCCGTTCTCGAATTGCATCAACTCAATGTCGCCCTTCTCGATCTGGCTCAGTTGATCTTCCCACTGGGCAGTCAGGACTGGATCAGCAATCTCCGGAGCCACCTCCTCAATCAGGCCGATCAATGCGATAGCTTTCTCGGTAGGCAGCAGCTCCTTTTTTCTGGCGGTGATGTAGTCGCGTCTGAAAAGCCCCTCGATAATGGCTGAACGCGTGGCATCGGTTCCGATCCCTGCCTTCTCCTTGCTCTTCATTACTGCTTTCCAACGCGGATCCTCGATCTCCTTGTCGATTGATTCCATCGCGGCGAGAAGCGTGCCTTCCGTGTATCGCTTCGGCGGACTGGTCTTTCGCGTGGCAAGCCCACACTTCAGGTTAAGCGCGGTCTCGCCCTGGGCCACGGCGGGCAATGACGTGGACTCACCCTCATCCTCCCCCTCGCCGGTACCAGACTTCGCTACGCGCTCGGGTTCAAGCGCTCGCCAACCCATGACTATTGGAGTTTTGCCAGTCGATTTGAACCGCTCACCCTCGCACACCACCAGGATGGTCGTTTTGAGGTACTGATAGCTTCCCAGGAATTGGGCGAGATAACGCCTGCAAACCATGTCGTAGATGGTCCGCTCTTCCTTCGTCATCGACGACCGATCAACACCTGGGTGTTGTGTCGGGATGATCGCGTGGTGGGCGGTGATCTTGCCGTCATTGAATGCACGCCCCGAGAATCCTCGTGAGAGCGCTTGACGGGCAAGCGTGATGCTTTCATTCAGTTCGGGATTCCCCTGTCTGATCGCATCGAATACAGATCCGGCCTCGGCCACCATTGAAGAGGGCAGATACTCGCAGTCTGTCCTGGGATAGGTCGTCGCCTTGTGTTTCTCATATAACGCCTGTGCGGCATCGAGCACCGCCTGAGCCTTCATCCCGAAACGCGCCGAGGCCTCGCGCTGGAGAGAGCCAAGGCTATACGGCAATGGAGCCAGCTCACGCTCTTCCTTGGTCTCTACCGACTCGATGCGCCCTGCTTTGCCAGAAACCTTGCTTGCAACAGCTTCGACCATTGCGCGATCCGTCGCGATTCCCTCCTTGTTGAGGAAAGAATCGGCAGGAATCCATGACATGGACACTGCCTGTCCTGCCAGATCGAAGACGCTGCTCAACTGATAGTGTGTGACAGGCCTGAAGCTGGCGATTGCTCGTTCTCGCCGTACGATCAGGGCCAGCACTGGGGTCTGAACTCTCCCGCAATGCAATGTTCCTTCCTTGCCGCCAGCCCCGAACGCCTTGGTCAGGGCCATGGTCAGGTTCATTCCCGCAAGCCAGTCGGCACGGCTTCTACCCATGCCAGAGAAGTACATTGGTAGTGTACGACCCCCAGGAAGAAGCTTGCCCAATGCCTTTCGGATGGAGGCATCATCGAATGCGGACAGCCACAACCGACTGACCTTGCCAGAGTAATTCGCCATCTGCATCAGCTCTCGTGCGATGACTTCGCCTTCGCGATCCGCATCGGTCGCAATCACCACTTCGTCAGCCTGCTTCAACAGCTTCACAACAGTCCGGTACTGATCCTTCGTCTTGTACTTCGGGATCAATTCCCATGCTTGGGGCAAGACCGGCAGCAGGTTGATATCCCATGATTTCAACGCCGGTTCATAGTGCTCTGGTTTGGCTAATTCGACGAGATGGCCGATGGCCCAGGTAACGACCGTATCGTTACCAGTAATGCACCCGTCGCCGCGCTTGACCACGCCCAAATGCGGCGCGATCTCGCGCGCCTGGGAGGGCTTTTCACAGAGGAACAGCTTCATGATGTGCCAGTCTGTTCCGCTGCCGGATCAAGACGCCCAACCTGGTCGGATATCGCGCTTCCCGCATGGAGCCAATTCAGCAGAGTCGGGTTTGTCAGGGCTCTCATGAGTACCAGCACGGTGCTGCGTGCATCGATATCGCACTGTCGAAACAGTTCGATAAACGACTCCTCGCTCACGTCGTTCTTGATGGGAAAGATGGACATGAATCAGCTCGTAGGCCTGCCATTCAAGAACCACAGCATCATGGCCAGATTGGCGATATCCACCTCCTGGCCCTTGGCCAAAGGAATGGCAGCGCCTTGTGCGAGGAGGGCATTCCAGATCTTGATACTCGACTCTGGCTTGTCCCAGCCAGTCCAGCCTTCCTCGGCTTTCTCGGTTAGCCTCGCCTTCATACAGGTGGCAAACAGGTCTACTGCCTCATTCAGCCTGGAAATTTCCTGCTTCACCCAGGCAGGATCAGGTGCTGCACCTTCCCAATTCTTGTCGATCATCTGCTGAGCACCTCGTAGTCAGTCCAGACTTCGCGTATTGCATCCTCGACAACCAGGCGAGGATGAACACCCTCGTATCCTTCGGGTCTTCCAATCCGAACAAGAACCCCATCGCCTTCAAGAACAGCAAGTGCCCCATCTACGACGCTGAGATAGTCCTCCCACCGGTGGTCATTGCCCTGCACATCAGATTGCCCATCAGGCTTGTCGCCGAACGAAGACGCGAGCGCGCGTGCAAGGCCCTCACGTATTCCGGGGCTACTCATTACCACGCTGCTCCACGAGGCTCTTGAATTCCGCCCCGGCGGAGAACTTCGGGACGCGTGCAGCCCGAATCGTGATGGGCTCCGTTGTTCCCGGTTTGCGCCCCTGGCGTTCGGCTCGTTCGTAACTTCCAAACTTGCCGAATCCAACAAGCGACACTTCGCCGCCCCGTGCAACTTCCTTCATGACGGACGCTGTATAGGCACCCAGCAGCCTCTCAGCCACGTTCTTGGTGACGCCTGCACTCTCGGCCATGGCCGTAATCAGTTCCTTGCGATTCATCACTTCTCCAATCAGTGAGGGTGGCGCTTGCCCGATATCGCCAGGATGGCACTGCCAAGGAGCACGCCTTCCTGCTTCAACTCGACCCGGATCCGCGTGGGCAGACCAGGCGGAGATCGTCGGCCAATCCTGGTGGCGCTGAATGCGTAACCGTGAAACATCCCGGCCCCAACACCTCGTGTTGAGGCCTCCTCAGCAATGGAGGTCATCGCTGCTGTCAGCATTCCTTCCTCTTCCAGACTCGGATGTCTCATGGGCAAGCCCCTGGCAAAAATATCGAACATGCACATTGATCGCCAATCAAGCCATATTCAACGAAGATGGCTTCAATTAGCGTGCATTACTCCGTCTCTGCGGCCTTGGGCTTGAACTTGACCTGCTCCAGGCGCGCGAGGGAAAGGTAGACCTCATCTGCATTGAGCTGCATGGACTTGCGAACTTCACCGCTCTCCTTGTCCGTCCATTCCTGCTCGACCAAACGCCCTGCCACATGCACCCGGGCACCCTTACGCAGGTGAGCGGCAGCATCCTCACCCCGGCGATCCCAGACCGAAGCGTTCATCCAAAATCCACCGGACTGCTCGAACCCACCCTGACCATCCGGTTTGTACTCGTCCAGGAACAGGCGAATCTCCGCGACCTTCCGCTCTTCGCCTTTGACCATCACGGTCTTGAGAATCGGGTTGTCCCCCAGGTTGCCAGTACCGCGAAATTCGTTGCTCATATCATTCCCCTATGAAAATGCCCGTTATGGGCAGAACTGGACGGAAACGGCCGCCCACCGGTAATTGGCGAGGGTTCTCCCCCAAGGTTACGATTGAGTTTCCACACACAATCAACCCCCTGAAAGGAACCCTCATGGAACAAGTGCATTACCTCCAACTCGTTCAGGCCATCGAAGACCTGCGCACCGTTGTCGAGGAACTCATGGATCGACATTCGGCGGAGTTCAACATCGAGCACGACGATAAAGTGCGCATGCTCAGGTTACTTCGTGGAGTAAGTTTCGAAGCGTCGTAACCGCCGCAGCGGCTGGCTCCAATGCCTCGCACTGCTTCGCCAGCTGATGCATTTCATGGGCCCTCGAAATGATCCAGGTGTGGTGATACCTGGTCGTGGCCAGCACCGGAGCCTTGGCCTGCATCCATTGGTCGAAGCCCTGGAAGTGCTCTGACAGATACACTGCAATGTACATTTCCAGATTGCTTCGCGCCGTCGACTCCTCGGCGTATCGTTCGACCAGAACCTGGTCAGACTCCGAACTGTTGAACGGCTGCTTCGCCGAGACGCCTACGCATTTTTCACGCAAAGCAGCTGACAGTTCATAGAACGTATCCATATTGCTCATTCCTTCCTGATTCGATTGCACATAGGCAAAATGGATCAATGCGCCCTCAGCAGCCGGTTCTGATCGCGCACCAGTTCCATCACACTCAATCCTGGCCGCAGGTCTTCCGTCATCGGCACCCGGGCAAGAACCTTCCGTAATCCACCCTTGAGCAGGCGATACCGGCTCGGTGTTTGCATGTCTCCCACACGGAAGTCCAGAATGCCTTCAGCAGCCAACACAAATGAGAACTTGTTGATCGTCGAGTAGCGCACTGCGTGACCGATGTCACCGGCAATCTTGCGGGCGCTACCCTCGATCCACTGCTCCAGCCCACCCTGATCGATCAGGTACCACACCAGCGTGGCCGCCCCCAGCCGCCGGTCGAGCGCGTAGTACAGCCGGGCGAAGAAGGCCGGCGTCAGGGCGAACTCGTCATCGGCCTGGACGGCAACTGGAGCATCTTCTGGCTGGTAGGCACCCGTCTTCCGAATCGACGGCAGCACCTCGGAGGTCACCCAGCGCTTGAACCGCTTCGCCTTCGGTTTGCCGCTACCGAAGATCAGGGCATACAGGCCAGACTCGTTGACGAAGTTTTGATTGGGGTTGCCTCGTTTACCATATCCAAACGATAGGGTATTCCGGTCTTCAGGATCGACATGGTCATCTAGCGTCTGTGTCGTATTGAGATACCCCAGCGCCTTGCATACGTCATTCGCATTGAACCAGGGCATATCGCCCTCCATGACAACCCGAACCTTATCGCCCTCGAAGCCGAACTGACTCAGCGACTGGGTAATCCCTGCATCCTGCTTCATTCCTCACTCCCCTCCAGCAACCCATTGGCAAGGTTGAGCGCGGTACGCGCTGCCTTCTCCTTCGCATTCAGCAGCTGAGCCATGAGATTGACCTCCGCGTAGTGCGTCCGCACCGATTCATCCATGCGCTCCAACATGCCCTGCATCCTGTCCCAACTGACATGGACATGTTTGCGGGCACCGTAGCTGCGCCACATCAAAAAGTACTGACCCGTATCCTTCCGGTAGTGCAGGTACAGATACCATTGGTTGCCAGGCATCTTCTTGGACTCCTGGGCAACCGCTTCCATGTCTCGGACCACGCGATCCAGTGCGCGAGCATTTCTGCTTTGCCATTCGAGCACCCACTGGGACATCCCCTCGGACCCCCCCTTACCCTTAAAGGGCCTTTTGTCCATCGCGCTCGTTGACAAGCCGCTCATAGCAGTGACTGCTCCTGCTTCAGATCACTTCCATCACCGTCTGCTTTACCCTGCGCCACTTCCATCAATAGGCGCATCTCTGCCTCGCTCACATCCACCCTGCGGCGGCTGTGGCGCGGCCGAACTTCACCGGTAAAGATCGGTTGCGGCACTTCACCGAATATCCCGACAGCTGCCTCAACCCGCTTCCTGGCCTCATCATTGGCACCAGGGAGAAAATCACTACGCGACAATTGGCGCAGCTCCTCACGGAGGAGGTACTTCTGATAGGGCAGCGTTGATTCGAACAGCGCTCGGATACGCTTCGTCATCTGGTAGAGGTCGTCCTTGCCCTCCTGATCACCGAGCCTGTTTTTTTGCACCATTGTTTTCACAACGCGCGCATACCAGTCGTAGTCCAGAATCAGATCCACGATCATGTAGCCGTAAGGAGAACGGAACCCGAGCTCGACATCCACTGGCGCACGGCTTTTCAGTACAGACACTCGCAGGCCGCGAGCTTGCATTCGGTCCAGTTCACCCTGGAACAAGGCACCTGATTTCTCGATTTGCTGGCGCAGTTCCGCAACCCTGTCTGTCACCTGAACCAGGATCCAGTCCGCATAGGGGTTATCGTTTGCCGACAGATTCCAGATCGATCTCAGAACTGCCGCAACCTTCTTGCCGCTTGTGATCCCGTAGCCTCGTGGCGAATCTTCACGCGTACGGCCGATAAACAAGCGGTAGGCCTCCTTCGTGTGGATCTCCATCACGTCGGTTTCGTCAGTAACAAGACTGCCGATCTGCTTCAGTGCCCTCGCTTCGTGGTCAGGAACAATCGGATCGGCATATTGGCGCTGCTGCCGATTCGACTGATCCCGCTTCAGTCGTTCCTCGCGTTCCAGAAGCTCCATGAACCGAGGCCACCGCAGATCCCTCTCATCAGGTTCCGGTGCCTCGATCAGATCCTTCAGGGCGTCACGCTCCCCGGCAATGTCGTACCCGTCCTCAAAGGGAGAGTCCGCTGCCAAGGGAAATCCCACTTTGTTCCTTGCATCTGCCATCAATCAAGCTCCACAGTTTTCATTTGATAGAATCTCCCAAGTGATATTCGGTGGGCTGCCGGGTTCACAGGATGACCTGCACGGTTACCAACACCAGGTCATCGCAATGCCGCTGCGGTAGCCGCCATTTGCCAAGTCCGGTCTGCAGCCAGACAAGGCCTCTGTCTCGATCGCCTGGTTCGAGACGCCTCCTGCTCTTACAAGCAGGCTTGCCGTTGAGTTTCAACGGACGGCATTGCACTACTGTCGGCAGCCCACCGAATATCACTTCACACCCACTTCCTGCTGCGCCACCTTCCGGACGGCTGGGTTTGATGGCACTACCATCAAGTCACCCACTTCCTGCTGCGCCACCTTCCGGACGGCTGGGTTTGATGGCACTACCAT
>ERZ778017.310-NODE-310-length-73067-cov-6.715608_pt1 | contig 73067 bp, 44 predicted proteins | sample MGYA00375747_ERZ778017 | MGnify/ENA primary metagenome ERZ778017 (study PRJEB29350, sample SAMN05509838) | bioreactor metagenome | biome: bioreactor; material: wastewater | place: South Africa: University of Cape Town | collected 2014-03-17 ...
CCGCTTCATTCACGTACATATCGTATTTTTACTTGCCTGGTTTAGCCCAGGGGGTAAGAGAATACTGTAAATCGTCATTTCTGTGATTATCTCCACCCGCCACTAAAATGATGCTGCAACAATAAACTTCTTAGTGGGCATATGCTCTTGTGTTGCGGTACTGCTGTGGTGGTTGGACGACTTAGCAAACGGGCCGTGTCACAGCCCTCACTTGGAATATTTATCGGTACGATGTTGGTTGCAGCTGCTGTCGGTCCTACGTATTCCCCAGTCACAATATATACTACTACATATCGCCTCTTCCCCATCGTCAGAAATGTACCGATAATTAAATATGGTGGCGCTACCATGAAAAAGAGTAATGACCTGATAGCAGTGTTTGGGGTGGTTCTTTTGTTGGTTGCCGGTCGTATTAACTCGTATTCTTGTATGGCTGCACTGGGAGCAAATCCGCTCCCAAGCCATCTTGTTCGTTGCATTCCAGGTGAACGGCCTCTTGATCTTGTTCTTGTCGTATGCAGTATCGCTGCTTCTTCTATTGTACCAACAATATTGATTACGAGCGATATCGGCTATTGTAGCTTGTTATGTCTATACTTAAACGAAGATCATCGTTCCATAACCTTAGTAGCTAGATTTTCCGTTCCGCAAAACCTCACTGTTTCATATCTTGCCGAAACTTGCCTTTGCCGGACCCTGCAGATTCTGCGTGCCCCTCGCGGTTCCGCAATTGTTCTGCCTTGCGTATGCTCTTTCAGTTCCAGTGATTCTCTCCTTGCAACTCGCCGGTGTACTGTCATTGTTTATTGTTAGCCAGACGTTAAATCGTACGTATTACACTTTATATCATTGTTTATGTGATTATTTTTTTGTTTTTTGGTGATTCTAGTAGTTAACCTTCTCGTGCTGTACTGGCTACTCCACCTAGCCTACAATTACCTTGTGCTCTGTTTTCTATTCCTTGTATTTGCAATTATTTAGAACTCCCTATATGACATCACCATGTTTGAATTGTTTCCCATTTACAAATTCTAATCCTTCACCACCATAACTGGTCAATCCGCTGACTTCAACTAGCTCTCCTTCAGGCACAATCCCTCCGTTATTTTTCACCCAACGTGTACCTAGCTGTAAGTAGTGCTGTCTGCATGTGGTTGGGGTATCGTTTTTAGCACCGTCGCTGTTCTTTAATGGAGAAAATTCATCGCTTCTGTCTACTTCCAAACATCCAAATTTGGATAATTCAATAGCAGGGAACACATCGAAAATAAATTGCTCTAATTTGAGTCCGTTTGGTTCACTTGGCTTAATAAGCTCTCCTTCTTCGTTTAAACTAGCAATCTTCTTTTTGGCAATGTGTAATGGCAAGTATTTTGGATTGTCAATCCAGTCGTTGATGTTTCTTGCTAATGAATCAACATTGTAGTAATGATTAACAATATTGGCTGCTCTGAAAAACAATTTTGATGAGTCTTCTGGCTCGGTCTTGTTGGCCAATTCTTGTGAAATCTCGGAATATTCAATAACACATGGCTTTTTGGCATCGTCATCAACTACAATTAACCCTACTGACTCGCTGGCATCTCTTTTAGTAACAACTTTAGTAGCCAATTCGAATTCTCTATCGATGCAGAACCCTAAGAAAACAGGATCAGCAACCTTCACCAAACAGTTGTCAACACAGTACAAATGGATATGCTTAATTCCCTTTTTGGCAAAGTCGTCCATTATACCATTGGTAGATAATGCTTTATATAAACCACCATTACCGTCTGGAGATTCGCAGTATTTATTCTTTTGTTCTAACAAGATTTTATTTCCATCAATGTCGAAACATGGTAACGTTCCTTGGTTAAAGAAGGTGATTTGATCCTTTGATAACCCGAAAAAATCGTTTTTTTCAAAAAACTTCTCAGTAGATTCTCTAGTTGGTTGTGAAGTCATAATGTACCAGTTCAACAATCCCGATTTGTTCAAGGTTTTGTTGGCTATCTGTTGAATTTTCAAGATCTTTTCTGCTTGAATCTGGAATAACGATTTGTGAGATGGTAACCCCACATCGTAACATCCCTTTGGATCAGAAGACCCTAAACGCGTCCCTTGTCCACCAGCAACCAAAATAACTGCCACTTCGTTGTTGGCAATAGCTTCAAGACCCAACTTGGACCACTTAGATTTGAGTTCTGAGTCAACGTCATCGACTGACGCGGTCTGCTGTGGTGGCAACTGGTTCAAGTTTCTTGCTTTGGAGTTATTTTTGGAAAATTCTATAGCATCAGTGATGGTTTGAAGGAGCTTGTTGGGATTTTCAATCTTCAGCAATTGTTGGTGAAACTCCTGTTGCTGAACAATAGTCAAATCGTTCCAGAACCGAAAAAGCTGTTGCTGGTTGGCTTCTGTGAACTTGGAAATGGTGGATTCAAACGTGGATGTGGTCATTGTGGTTGAGAAAGAAGAAACGAAATAGTTACTGGAATAATTCAATATATATACCTGGAAGTGAAAAACTACCGTGCAGGCAGTCAATTTCGTAAACTTGAGGCTATTGAAAAATATGCACCAAAAATTACGGGAAAAAAGCTAGTTTCGTTCTCTGTGAACCAAGTAGTATCATGTCGTTGTTGTAGCAAACTGTTTCTGTTGTTTGTGGGTAGAAATAGCGAAATTCTTCTTCCAAACCAAACACAAATCTGTGTAGTGTCATCTGCCGCGGTCAAATGCAGTCAATTTAACCTGATTCGGACAATTCATCAACAAGACGTGCTAATTTTAGAACGATGGCTGGCGACAAATTTCATCAACGAGGCGTCTGGTGGTGAAATGCTCCCAGTGGTGGGAACTCGTCACCGTGATTGACACAGCCTTGTACCAGGTCAGTTGTGTTCAGTCCACCCGGGACTGGGAATCGGGCCAGGGTGAGGCGTGTCAGTAGAAGTGTTGGCATCGATGTAGGACAGAGACAATTTCCTGTTAGCACAGACATCAAAAGGTTGGCGATGCTTGTATCATGTGTAGCATTACAGTATGTCAAACATTGAATGTATTGACCTTTTGGTTGATGTTTTTGTTACCATTTGTAGTATGACGATTGTGGTGATGATTCTGAACCACTGTGAATTTATTGACACTGGCACTAGACACAGACAATGACGTTACAACAACTACATAACTTGCTCTTATTTTGTGGTCGATTCCTACATGTCAGGTCCTGTTTCTACTGTTTTAAATATCTATTCTTAGCTTTCGTTACCACTCTTGGGTCATCTTTGATTTGTTTACTTTTATGTTTCTCTTTTTCAATCACACAGTGCTTTTTTGCTATCTCGTTTTCGGTGGTGATTTTTAATGGTGTCTTGTATTTCGTGTAAACCTAGTACCCCTCTGTCTGCTTTGTGATAGGCTGCAGACATCTATTCTTCCCTTGGGTTCCAAATTTGCAGTAATCTTTACTTGGATATGTACCACAATGTCTCTACTTGTCTCAACTGTTTCTCTGCTAGACCAAGTTGAGTGTCTTTCGATACTGATGGACTATTAAGCACATTTTTTTGAAAACCCGAAGTCCTTCACGACTCATTTCTGGAGCATCATTGTGCAATCGGTAACCACATCTAATGCTTTAAGCCTGTTATCACGGACCGCTGGCCTCGTCGTGAATAAGGTACATACTTTAGATGCCATTTGCGTTTTGAAACATATTCTGCTTGTTTTCTGACTACTCTTGTCAAATACTATATTTTAAATTATTGTGTATTGAATTACCTACACTTAGCATCATTAGTTCATACTCAGTATCTATAAGAAAACAGAAAGAAGGGCACCGAAGAAAGCTGCAAGAATTACGGAGCCAGAGTGGGCGGAAATACCATCATTCTTCTTGGAAGAACTAGAATCAGAAGAACTAGATCCAGTCTTGCTGGAGCCCTTACTGGTGGCACTACCAGATCCAGAAACACTGGATGATTTTTCTGGCACGGTACAGTTGAAGTTATGTCCTAAGATTTTACCGTCAGATTGTTGTTTTTCAAAATCAGAACAATCAAAGTCTTCGTTGGTGGAAGTGAAATCGAAATCACCAGCAACCTTCTTCAATGCTGGCAATGAGAAGTTAGCAATGTCACCTTGAACGTTCAAAGCACCAGCAATGGTGGTCAAGTTTTCGAAAGTGGAACCCAAGTCTTCTAAGACAGTATTGTTGCTCATTCTTAATTCCCCGTTAATTTTAGTCAAGTCAGCGAACGACACAGATTTCAAGTCGTCGTTAGCAAACACTTGGAAAGCAGAACCAACTTCTTGCAAAGTGTCAACATCCAATTTTTCAAAGGTGTTGTATGCAATTTGGAAAGTACCGTTAACGTAAGTCAAGTTTTTCAAAGACAAAGCTGCAACATCTTGAATGGTCAAGTTGGAAGCAATTTCTAATTGGTCCAAGTAGACTTCACAGTCGTCTGAGTTGAATGACAAGATCAAATTTTCGGTAACTTCGGTCAAGTTTAATCCAATCATGGTAATGTTTTTGTTGTTGTTGACATTCAAAATGCCGACACTATCGTAGTTGGTCAAACCTTCCAAACTACCGATCGCAGTGTCGGAGATTTCGATAGAATTAGCCTTGGAAACACCCTTGTTCAAGTTGATAGTAGATAAGGATGGCAAACTAACCAAAGACAATTCGTTGACTTCAGACAAAGACGAGAAATCAAGAGTAAACAATTGAGTAAACATATCAATGGATAAAGAACCGGAAATTTTTTGCAACTTGTTCAAGATTAACGAAGTGGCAGTGGAAGAGTTGAAGAACTTGATGTCAGCCTTGATTTCCTCGACAGATGACAAGTCGACAGCACCACTGACACCGTCACCACTGACAGAAATATCACCCTCCAAAGTAGGACAGGCATTCAACTGAGAAATACCGGCAGCAGCGGTGATTGTAGTAGAGAACGAGCACGAGGAAGATGCTGCTAAAGCCCCAGATAACAACGACACGAATGTTACGAACTTCATGGTACGGAAAACAAAACCGAAAAAGAACTAAATCTAACTTGTGAAAGACTGTTAAATATAAAAATTAAAATTTTCCTTTCACATAATTTCATGTCAAATGATTTTTCAAAACCACAATATAAACATATGATGAAAATAATAACAGCAATATTATTGCACTTATGCGTATCTAGCGGAAATTGTCTACATAATCATAGCAGAATTCTCGAATAAGGTCTGTCTTACCGGTATAATTTCCTATATGTAACGAAAAAATTTCCATACCACGTTGAAATAAACAATACACGATGAGAAGTGAGAATTTCGTGTATTTGGCGGCACCTACGTAGTAGCATGCAACCGGAACCGATGGCAATTATAACCACGATAGAAGGAATAATTCCGTTGCCAGACACCACCGTCAGTTGCTACCACGAAGGTGTTACACAGCCCCTGTGACTCCTACATAGTCGTACCTCGTACATGGGACTGTCTGTCACTGTAATCATCCGACACTGTCTGGATCGCGACCAAGTCTATTTCGTTAATGTGACTACATTAACTGTTGTCCAGTCAGTTCAGATACCGTTGCATCCGTTAACTATGCTCATTTGTGGAAATACACGGCTCCTCTTCATAATTCGGCTGTTCTCTATATTCGGGCAGTCTTTGTTTACCTTCAATCCACGTTGCTTATCCCGAGTACACGCCTGAGTGACAATAACGCGGTACCGTGGTTTGTCACTGCATAATACTATTGCAGAAAGTAGCATGATGCCTTGGAGAATATTATTTGAAGCAGACATCTACACAAGGCCTATAATTGATCCGGTGCTGCGTTACCCCTGGCTTCGATCTTGGGATGCTGCTAGCAGATATCTCCTGGTGCTCACAATCTTTGCTGTAATTTTGTGTGTTTGTGTGTGATGAATGTGCATATTAACGCAAAAATGTTCCATGGTGAGGCTGTACCCATACTGGAGGAGAGGGAAGATCAGACGCGTTGTGTGGTTTTTCACGCCAAATGCCAGAATGCGTCTGAGTTGGAATTGCAGTACTGGGGCAACTACTGAAAGTTCGCGTTAGAAGGGGAGTGCGTGTTCTCCAAACGGCTGTACTACGCACGGTAGCCGTTTTAGAATTTGTGCTGTCGGTGGGAACTGATTAAACAGCATACTGTCCAAAGCAATCTAGTGAAACATACTACGTTCTGAGAGTTCTATCCCTCGGTACAAATAAAAATTACAATACCTGTATCTTTTGCATTAGTGCAATGTGTAGCCCATTCTTTGTAAAATTGTTTTAGGTGGATATGACTTCCTAGTGTAGCTGGAGAATCCCAAAGTAGTAACCGCAAACTGTATTCCATATCTAGCCTAATCTCAGGAGCTCCAAGATTCGAATTTTTGTCCGTTTTCAATCTCGAACCTAATTTCAGGAACCGAAGGTTCCAATTGTTGTATTCATTTTCTGTTAATCTGAAGGAAGTAAAGGATTTTTAGAATTTTTCCGAAAAAACCTAAAAAAACCAAAATATTCCGATTTAATTCTTTAATAAAATCTTCCGATACTTTACATTCCCACCACTTAAACCAATTCTCTTAGTGCCAGTAGATATACTGAACCCATAGTAGAACAACACAATACACAGCAATGACCTGCTCTACCTATGATCTACACTACAATTAACCCTATTACGTACAAACATTGGCATACAAACCACAGAAACCTAACAGACACCCAACAAGAACAGCATTTGCAACATGCCTACACCAATAAAATCAAGCACCACCTCTACATTCTTTCTACTGTATTTTTTCTTGTCACACTCCGTGTAGCTCCTACACTAAACCTTACCCTCAAATACAAAAGGCGCAAACAAAACTCGAACCGGGGATACGAAAACATAAACAATCACGGATGTTCTGTATTAGGTAAATGAAAAACACGTAAAATCAAAACACAAGATTTATATTCCTTTGTTTTCGATTTTTAAGACATATACTTTCGCTTGACATATCTAACGATCATGACTACCAACGATCTTTTCAAGGTAGAAAACGGTATGTAAAATTTTGCAACGTCTTGTTGCTTCAGACATAACCTGGGACACGGATACACGATTAACTGCTCCCAGGAGCTATTTGTTGAATTGCCGATGGAACCACATTTTTGTATTTGCGTTGCATGACTAACATTCAGAATCGGTCGATAGATTACTTAGAGAAATGGACCGAGATCCTAGTACCGTTAGTTTCGAGAAAGACTCGTTTATCTCTTCTCCTACTAAACCATTAAAATTCGATTATAAAGACAAAGACAAAGATTCCAGCTCGGATACTTATACCAGCGACGTAGACGAGATGTATGTCCAGCCAAAATTAAATGCTGATGATTTTCCCACTCCTATAACCTCCACCATCGATTTGAATGGGAAGGATAATACCAACGAAATGACAAAGTCTCCATCAAAATCAGCATTGAAAAAATCATCTAGTTTATCCCCTAAAAAAGTAGCGTTTTTGAAGTCAGACCCAGAGGTACACCATTATCCCGATAATAGAGAGTCTGATAACTCAAGCGGACAGGACCAAATAATTGCAAGCAATCCAGTTGAAACTTCGTGGAACGAATTATCTTCAGATGACTCAACTCCTCCCTTACCTCCTTCCCATACAGTCAGTACATTTGAGACCATATTGCAAAGCAATTCCAACCACGATTTCAACCAAGACCCTGACTCTTCAATAATCACTGATATTAAATTGAAACATGACAATTTTAGTAATTTGTCATTGAACGAAAAATTGGACTTGTTCTTGAATCAACAAGATGGGGTCGATAAATCTATGAACCAAAATTCTCTCGACACTCACTTGTCCAACCTTGAATCAGCTGCAAAGGAAAACACCTCATCAAACATAAATAACTTATCAGCAGTGTTGTTAAAACAACGAGAAATAACTCCACGCGATCATTTGAAGTCTGACGTTCAAAGGCAATTAAGTGGATCTTCACAATCATCTTTGCAATCCTTGAGGGACAGTAATCGTGTTTTACAATCAGACAACACACCTATAATAAGCCAGCCTTTAGAATTCAATGATGGAATCAAGGGATTCTCCGACGAATTAGCAACAGAAATCATTCCCACAACTCACGAAAGCCCTAGGAAGTCGAATTCAGCCAGTAGAATTGATGAACTACGCCAAATTGGAGAAAACGAGAGTGCAGAGAATGAGTTCCATGATTCTTTCGATAGATCATACTTGTCACAATCTCAGTCAATTATGAACTTATTGAACAGTGCCTCGAATCTTGACTTACCGGGATCTTTCGAAAAGGAACCAGAAATCAAACAGGAGGAACCTTCACAAATAAAACAAGAAATACCCGAAAACGTCTTCCTTGAAACAGGAAATACATCCATAAAACAAGAAGAACAAAGTAGTTTTAATTTTAGTCCTGTCAAAGAGAAATTTGACAGCCAGCAATCATTAGACCGTTCTGAAATAAAGTCCGAAGGAATAGAACAAGAAGATGAAGGGCAATTCAAGGTGGAAGATATGAATGACGCAATTTATGGCGATGTCCATTCAGTTAGTGATGTTGGACGTTCTTCATCTTCTTTAAAGTTGGTATCTACAAACCTTCCTAAAAATGAAGAAATCACTCTTACACCTAAGTTGTTTTCGAACACAAAGATGGAAGATGACGAAGAATATGATCATAATGACGTTACAAGGGAATCAATAAGATTCCACATGGATAGTGACTGGAAATTGGAGGACAGTCATGACGGTGATAGGGAGGATAATGACGAATGTACAAATAATGACTTAACTATCGCTAGCGAGAAAGTTAAAACACAAAGGGAAACTCCTTTAGCGAAAGGAACAACAGAAAATGAATCTCAAGAGTTTGAAGATGCATCCGAATCAATGAATAATGCATCTCTGAATTCAGATAAAGATGATGTGAACGTTCTTGCCAACTCATCGAATATTGCTCCACCTGAAGAAATAACATTACCACCGATTGAAGCCAACAACTATTCGTCGTTCGAGGATATCACACGAAACTTGAACGAATCTGCAAATTCATACGAAGAGATGTTGTCAGCTGAGCATGATAAGGATCCAGAAGTTCCACCTAACTTTCTTTCAATATGGCATTCGCAAAAACAGATTAAAAAAGCATCTGAATTAAGATCACAAGAATATTTCAAAGTTCTCAATCGAGATGAATTTAAAGAAGCTTCACACGCAACTATTCCAATACCCAGTTCATTGAAGGACAAAAAGTTCACCGAAGTAAATGTTATGTCAAGAAGAGTAGTAAGTCCCGATTTTGAAGACCTACAAATATCTAACTTTTTACCTGAGCTTTCAGAAGACTCGGGGTTGGAGGGCCATTTCAACTTTCTTAATCAGAAAAATGAAACATCTAGCTCCGATATCAGTGATCACAGCATAAATATCAGACCAGTCTTGAGAAATAGAGACTACAACACATTCCGTTCTTCATTGAATCCTAAAGTTCTTAAAGAAAATTCGTCATACAGAATGCAAGCCGATATGATGACACCTAGATCTCTCAAATTCGGAGAGAATAAACCTGCAAAGTCAAGATTTAAAGTTCCGTCCTTCGAAATCAAAAGAACCAATTCATTATTATCCCCAACCAGAGATATGTACAATGATATCTTTGAAGATACAATCAAAAAACCAACGATAGTAGCACATGGAATGAAAACCTTACCAAGTATGGATCACGAAGATGTCCAAAGAATCTTGAATGCCAAACGTGCAATATCGCAAGACGAATATTCCAAATTGAAGTTGGTCGGCAACAAGAAGAACTCTGTCGTAAACATACCGGCTTTCTATAATGAACAACATGCATCAATCTGTGAATCATCTACTATTGAGCTGAATAAAGATTCAGTGGATGAAGAACAAACCTCACATGTGGCTCACCAATTATTGCAAACTCCTCGTGCATTGGTTTCATCGGATCAATTTTTCCATGATTATGACCTCTTCAACAAAGACGAAACAACTGGCGGAGGCTCCGATATCTCACACAGCAGCTCTGTTATCCACAAATCACACGTAGATTCACAACAGACTGATGAGCAATCAATGACGAGAGATGTTGAACCAGAGTCGAATAATAACACACATAGAGTGTCGGTTGATGTGTTGTCAAAGGTCCCAATGTTTGTTGATTACACAGATAACGGAAGAACATCCTTGGAAACTCGAACAAATGAGACAAATGAGTTGTCGACTAAACAGCTTCCAGGACCTTTCCATTCCAGCGAAACCAACGTTCAAAGGGATACTGAAGAAAAGTACAACTTCTCCACTGTTCCAAAGTCAAATGTTGACATTGGTGCTGAATTAACCAAGGTGGTTACTCCTGAGCAAAATGTCGGTGAATCATACCACAAATCACAATCTCCAAAGAAAAAACCGATCAAAATTGGGTCACCAATAAAGATTATTAAGAATGGAGAAGGAATTAAAGTTGAATCACCCAAGAAAACAAAAGTTGAAGATGTAAAGGGTGGAGAATTAGTAAATCAAAAGCTTCGTGATTCTCCTCGTAAATCAAAAGCAGCTGATGAAACAGAACATGTTCCAAGCACTGTTTCAGTTCCAACCGTAGCAACTGAATCGACTGAGAAAGAAGATACTGGAGCTAAAACTCATGCTCACGATTATCGTGCTGCAGTTTCTGATGAACCAGCAGAATTACTTGATAACGGAAGACTATTTTTTAGGGTTGTTGGTTTGAAGAATATTGCTCTCAAAGATTTCCGTGATCGTAATGCCGAATTCACTCTTTCGTTAGATAATGGGGTGCATTCGATCAGAACTCCACCTTACAAAATGTCATCATATAATGTCATGATTGGAAAAGAATTCGAATTAACTGTTAATGAATCCTTGCAGTTTATCTTAACATTAAAGATGAAGTATGATAAACCATCAGGAACTTTAAGAGAAGTAAGGGAGAGAAAAGTTGTGAAATCGAAGAACAAATTTGGCAGAATGTTGGGACAAAAGGACATCATAACAACAACGAAATTTGTCCCATTTGACGTACGGGATGACTGGGAAAACAAGTTTGCACAGGATGGGTCATTCGCTCGTTGCTACATTGATTTGGAACAATACAAAGACAGTATTACTGGGAAAATTGGAACATTCAATATCAACTGTTTTAATGAATGGGAAACAGTGTTGGATCAAAACAAACAACGTGTCAAATCCAAGCCATATAGTATTGGACAAATCGAAGTGAAGATGTTGTTTGTACCAAGAACAGATGGCTTTGAAGTATTACCCTCTAGTATGAAGAATGCTGTGGAAAACGTAGAACAATTGAAAAAGGAAGCCACCTTCTACAAAGAGGGATATATGCACCAGGAAGGAGGTGATTGTGATCTTTGGAAACGGAGATTCTTCAAGTTGACCGGAACGTCGTTAATTGCACACAGTGAATTTTCGCACAAATCTCGAGCTAAGATCAACTTATCTAAAGTTGTTGAAGTGATATACGTCGATAAGGAAAACACTGAGACAGTAAAGAAATACAGAAACTTTAGTGACTTTGCCATTTTAGACCATGCCTTCAAAATCAAGTTTGCTAACGGAGAAATCATTGGTTTTGGTGCCAGCAGCCACGATGAAAAGGTTGAATGGATCAAACTCATCGAAACCATCATTACCAGAAACAAATTCCGTCGCCAACCATGGGTAAAATTGATGTTACAAGCATCTCAAGACCGGGGGATGGTTACCAAAAAACCACTCGTATAATTCTGTACTATATTACAATAAATGTATGAAATGAAAGTAAAAACGTGTTTTAATTTGTACATCACTGTAGAGGAAGTTGGTTGGAAAAGTGTGAATCAAATGGTGATAAGCAACTGCCCTTGCAACTGCAGTGTCTTTGTTGTGTTGCTAAGTAAAGTTCGTTTTAGGGAGGTGTTAAAAATACTCGCTTTCAAGTCATTGACTGCAAATGCTAAACAATTAGTATACTTGATTTTCTTGCGAACTCATTCTTCTGAGGAATAGCTTATTCTGGGTAATTCTGTTGCACCGACCTCTCAAAGACACGAAATCGGGATTTTGCAACCGTCGTGCCAGTTGCAGCTTGACTTCTTCTTACATAATCATCATGATATCACATGATGAGGCACGTGACTAAATTCACCACAAATTGTAGTCTAGTTTCAAAGTAAAGAAAGTTTCAACCACGAAAATGGCGGACCATTCAGACGACGAAGATGCGTATCTTTACGGATCAGACGACGAGGCTCCTGGAAAGACCGAAGACGTCGTGGAAACCAAATCGAAAAGTCCGTCGGTAGCGAAGGAATCGGCCGATGAAGACGATGAGAGTGTGGACGAAGACTCAGACGACGACATTGACATTATCATCGGTGATGATAGCACCGCGATAAAGCCAACAGTAGTAACTGAAAACGATGCAGGGGAAACTGGCACCAATGATGACAAGGCGACAACGACGATTGTTGCAAAGGACCTGTCAGACTCCACTACCACAATTGACGTTAACAGTGTAGCTGAGTACGAAGGTAAGCCTTTGACACAAATAGATCTTTCTACGTTCAAAGATAAACCATGGCGAGCTCCGGGGGCCGATATTTCCGACTATTTTAACTACGGATTCGACGAATTTGCCTGGACTGCCTACACTGCTAAACAGGACAAGCTCAGAGGGGAGTTCAATCCCCAAAAACTATTTGCCGAATTGATGAAATCGGGCGCGGGGGCACCACCGCCGCAGGCTGGACCGAACGGGATGCCGATGATGATGCCACCAGGCATGCCTATGATGCCAGGGATGCCCATGGGAATGATGCCACCAGGCATGCCACCAGGCATGCCGCCAATGCCCAACATGCCCAACATGCCGCCAATGCCCATGCCCAACATGCCAGGAAAACAGCTGTTTAATCCCAAACAAAACTCGTCTCGGAAGTAATGTAATTATTATATAGATTTAAGTGAGGTATAGGTAATGTAAATCAGAAAAAGAAAATATGATACAAATTATTATATTGGTGTTATTAATAGAGCGCCAGATTAGGGGCATTGATTGTCATGACTTCATATTTGTGATTGCGTTGTTACAGTAAATGGAGTTGTTAATAATGGTATTTTTGTTGTGCTCGAATTATAAGACTTAAGATTACGCACAACAATTAAGCTTATTTTAACTTTTACCTGAAACATGAAAACAGAACTAGTACCACATTTTTGAAGATATAATTAATGTTATCACCAGAGATGTTTCAAAACAACCAGGGTGGTCACGACTTGTTTCATGTTAAATTACACATATATATCTATCAACATTTCTAAATCTTATTTTGTATATTACACCTATTTACTATAATATAAATCAACTCTGCAGTAGACCGCGGGACGTCGAACTTTTGGCCATCTATTCTTCGTCACTTTCTTCCTCAGCCTCTTGCAACCAAGTAATGAATGGTTTGGCAGCCTTACGGACCTTCTTGGAAACATCCTTAGGTACGTATTTCTTCGACACCTTACTACCCCAGTTGACAATAACCTCTTCCGATACCAACTCTTTATCATAGAGCTGCATCAAGATGGCTGGGACTTGTGGGATCAAGTTAGGCTTTTCCAATCCCAAAAATCTTTCTAAACCACCTAAAAATGCCTTTTCGAAGTCTTCATCACCATGAATTAACTTGGCCAATAACCCAAGATGAGGCTCGATTTGTTCCTTGATATCGTCATCAAACAAGGTTTGTGCCAAAACTTGAACAGTTTCTTCCTTATCTTGAATTTCCAACTCAACAATCTTTTTGTAGATATCGATATCTGACGGTAAGTCTTCCTTACCATCTTTGGATTCACTCAAAAGCCATTCTCCGAAATCGTTGAATTTGGCTTCACTATCTGACAATCCTACACCTTCCAATTCTCTGGCTCTGGCAGCGATAGCTTCTTGCGACATATCAACGGCCCAGTCGTCATCCTTTATTTCAAGCTCGGACAATTGTGCTGCTTCAGCATTGATCTTTTTAGTTAAAGCATCATCGTCTCCATCGTGCTCAACATTAGCTTGAGATTTTCCTGACACAATATCAGAAATGGACTTACCACCACCGACAACATTAGCAGTGGCAGTAGCAGCCTTCTTACCCTTTTGGTTCTTTGGTGGGTTTTTCAAGATATAGGTAGCCAACTTGTGTCTAATATCGATAGGAGAAATCTTCCCACAAGCTTTACAGTCTCTGAGTAATTCGTCCTTACCTTTAACCTGGATTTCGGTTTCTGGATTCTTACAGGCACCACACAAGACGAATCTGTTAATGAACCCATCTAATGAGTCTTGCAATTCGTTGGAGTCATGGACACCATTAACCAAATAACGGTCTTCTTCTTCTTTGATCGTGGTCAACGCACCTAATTCGTGACCGAAATACTTCAAAACGTATGGTGGCGGCCTGTTCAATGCTCTGGCGACATCGCTCAAGTTCATCACCAAGGTTTTGATCCCGTTACCTCTCCCTTCGGTTTTGGACTGGATGGCCGGCATTTTGTACCGGTAGAACGGATCAGTGTTCTCACGACAGATATTGATGAACGACATGTTTGGTTGGTGTTTTCATATACTTGGTAAACGTTTTGCAATTATGGTTTTGTAGCAAAAATTTTTCAAAATGATGTCGGGGCCGGCACGAGGTTCGCAAATTTACCACGGCCGTAGACGAGCTATCGCCGCGATGGTAGTAAAGTACTGCAAAAACGGTGCGACTCTCGTGGTAAAAGGCTGCACTAATTTGGGACCAGGGCAATTCTGGTCAGTTTGTCACAACAGACACCAGGGACCAGCTGGTAGAAGTATGAGATGGAGACGTTGCAGAAGAGTAGAACAAATAGTGGATAGTGAAAGAACCGTAAATTTTATCATCTGTAAGCCATGGTGAAATCAAGCACTCATATCATATATTCCGGTACAGACTATCACCACCACCACGATTTAGGCAGAAAGCGACACAAACCTCAGTGAACCATCCTCAAATCTTCATTTTGATTTAGCAACCTGTACTGGCTCTACTCTGTCTCCCTATATATATTATATATTAAATATTAATCGTTATATAAACTAGTTATATTTTATGTATATGAAATTTTAAGTCATTATGAGTGGAATTTGTGATTCGGGTTAAATAAATTGGTTCCTTTGACTGGATGATACCGATGGAGTCCCTGGATTGGAATTGTATCCCAAAGCAGCCGAACTTAATGATAACTGCTCCAATTGTTGCATAACATCTTGATCTTGCTGTTGCTGCTGCTGTGGGTAATACTGGTACATCTGCGGTGGGTAAACTTGACCACTTTGTCCTGGAACACCTCTTTGTTGAGTAGGTTGTGGTATTGGCTGATTTACTTGTTGTGGCTGGTAGTTCATTCCAACAGGAAATTGCAGTTGATATCCCAATTGCGGACCTCCTGGTGCTGGATTCATCATCATTTGCTGAGATTGGCCATAGTTCATTGTCATGGGGAATGGTGGTGGAGCAGCATAGTTGGATGTCCCATTGAATCCAGTATTGCCACTGAAAGCTTGGGAACCATTATACATGTTACCGTTTGCAAATACTGGCTGGTTATGAGGTTTGATTCCATTATTAGGTTGGTGGCTACCACCGTTACTAGCCATTTTTTTGCTTCTTCTTCCACCAATTGACCCTGATCTATTAAGTCTCGAAGTTGGCAATCCAACCTCGTCCATTAACTTCTTGTAAGGCTGCATATTCGAGATATTGACTTCTAACAAAACCCGCTTGATCTGATTAACAACGAATTCATGGTATTTACGATTTCTCTTTGACATATCGTTCTCGTTCAAAGTCAATAATAATGGATTAGACAAGATTTTGTAGATGAATAAAGGACCAGCACCGCTATTATCGGGATTTTCAGAAAGAATTGCTTCCAAAAGTCTAGTTGGAGTTGGTGAAACTTCCTGGTCTTCATCAAAAATCATTTCATATTCATGGAAGTTCCCAAAAATACTGTCCATAATTGCCTGTTTCGAGTTCGAATCATATCTATTGTTCAAGATCTTCAAAATCGTCAAATTCGCCAATTTGTGAGTACACAAAGTCTCCAAATTACCAAGGAATTTCCTAGTCACCAAGTCAAATCTACGATCATTAGTCTCATACGAGTTGAATGTATCCAAGAACCAAGTAACCAAGAGTGACCCGTTGGAGTTGACCACCAACTCATTAGAAAACTCAACAATTAATCCCGCAACTAACATCACTTGTTCAGGAGTAATGAAACTTGATGGTTTCACTTGGTGATTTGAATTCGAATCACTATTAGTTCCGTCATTAGCAGTCTCCAAAATTGTTCTAATGCATCTGGCTCCAAATCTGCCAAAACTGATCTCCAAAAAGTTGTCCAAAATTACTTCAAAGATAAAGTCGTTAAATGGAGAACCAAACTTAATGCACCCTTGAATCACATAATTTCCAAATTGATCATTAAAAAGCTTAACACCATATGGTTTCAACGATGCACCAATTAAATACTTCTGTTGGTAATCGTCGTCGCAAACATTGATGATTTTTTGAATCGCCCAAGTCCCGTTCTTGTGAATCGATAATTGTGTTAAGAATGGTGCAATTTCCTTAACCATCATCAACTTGATTAATCGAGATTCAACAAGAGTGAATAATTTTTGAACAATAGTATTACCAAGATAATCATAACACAATTCTGGCAACTCGTCCAACATGGCCAAACACAATTCTTCCAATTGCAATTGCGAAAAAGTTTCAATTTCAGAATCAGCTGGTTCTCCGCCGGCTCCTTCTTGCATTGATTCGGTGTTCTCCAAGATTTTTCTCAATTCACGCAATTTTGGAGAATCAAACTGTCTCAACGGAATTGGATCTGGTAAAGGACCAAAGTTGTCTTGGTAGTTTTCGTTGGAATATGCAATGGATTTATTGATGGTGGAAACAATCTTCTTTATGTCGATTGGCGTATTTGTAAGTTTTGCAATTGAATCAAGCAATGGTGCTTCAATTGAAACCAAATCAGTTGGAACTGGTTTGACAGGCTCTGATTTAGTAGAATGCCCATGTGATGATTGGGACTGAGCCAGCGATGGTGGCTGCGATGATGTTTGAGATTGCGATTGAGGTTGCGATTGTTGCTTTGGAGGAGTGATTGATTCGTTAAGATTGTCGTCAACAAGTTTGGCAAACGCTACATACAAGGTAATCCCCGGAGCCAATTCACAATGGTTTAAGCTGGCCTTGAGAGCCATAGCAACATCAAGGTTTATGCACTCAATCAATGCCAATTTCGAGTTCGTAGCATTTGCTAAACGAACTGATTTGATTGCACCAAAGTTCCGTTGGTTATTCAAGGTATTATTTATGATGGAGTACAACTTCACGGAATCGACGAATAATGGAATATTATCGATCAAAATGCTCTTCTGAGGCCCCAAGTTGGGGTTTTCAAAGTTCGTCATGATCGATAACTGTGACAAATCAAAATCGTCTTGAAGAAAAGGTACATATTGCTGGCTAGGGACGTACTGGCTCTGTTCTGGAATACTGGATCCGGAGAAGGTTTGGGACCGGATCCGGCCATTTGGCGAGTTGTTTTGTTCATTTACCACCATGAGGTTATCCAAAAGGGAGTTTATATCGTTTTTTATGGGTTTATAATCGAATTGGTTGGTGGTAGTATAGGATCTATTTCTGGAGGGATTTAAGTGGAGTTTCAAGTTCTGGTCCAAAATCGACTGCAGCGAGTCGTCGTTTCCCAAAAACGAGTTTGGTGAAGACGAGCCATCGTTCCAGATGGAGTTTGTTGAGAAAAGTGACCCTGATCTCATTCTGTTGTTGGACAACGGGATGTCGACGGGGTTGGTTTCCATCGAGGGCAAGCCCAACGAGTTGTAGGTCGACACTAGAGGTGATTTCATCGAGTCAGACGACGGCAACGTGCCCGATCTAGACCGGTTTGGCCCAGATGCCGATGAAAGTGAGATCAACGGAGGGCTTGGGTTGGTAAAATTATTCATGGAAACACAGCAAAAACGCAGTTTCAGCGAGGTGGACAGCACAACACAACAGTGAGTATGACAAACACAACAAATGGGCAAAACTGGCAAAAATTGGCACACAGTTACACCACAAACTTCAAGCTACGTCGCCAGATTGCCATAAAACAGGGGCGAAAAACAAAATGTTTATGAATCTGACGGCGGTTTTGACAAGCACGGCAGATTCAATTACAACAGTACCACGAAACACGAGAACCAGTGGCGATTATAGCGATAAAAATGAGGGTTGGTTTTGGTTGTGGAAAGACAATTGTTGCTGGGCGAAAAGAAATAGGAGGTGATTCAGTAGTGGGATGCACACCGCGGACACGGACGTGGAATTGCCCGCATTTGCGGGAATTCTGGTGCGACAATTCTGAACTGGAACCACGGAAAATTCGGTATTGCAGAACCACGGTGCCGTCACAAAATTAGCTCCGCGAATCGCACCGCTACCATAATTGCGGGACAACGGCGTCGCATAGGCTGTGTTGGCCAGACGAACCTTGAGGTTGGTTGTGAATGTTGGAGGTGATTGTGCTTGAGTTGTCTGAGCGCTGTAAGCCTGTGAAATTTATTTGTGGGAAACAGGGGACACGGATAAGTATCCGTGGAGATCAGATGGGTTCCATACTGTATGGAAGGGCCACTTGGTAAAACGTTGTAGACTGTGGTTGGGCAGTTCCGTGGTTCGGTGTACGGTGGTTCAATGAACGGCAGATGCAACTGACACCTTGACTACGTAAACTGCATCAACTGCGCACTTTGGCTGTGTTGGAATATATTGCTTCTGGCGCACTATACCGTACTGCTTTACAGCAGTGGGAGAAGGCAAGCTTCATTTAACTAGTCTTGGTCTTTGGTTCTGTGATGTAGACCGTTCCTTTGGACTGTTGTTATATCCCACGCTGTTGTTACTGTTGTCCCTGTGCTTTTAGTAGTGGAATAGCTATTTTTAGTCACTACATGCTGCTGCTCGCTATCTGCTATATTGACATTATTTTGGCGCCTACTACATACTAGTACATATTATGCCACATAGTTAATGGAAGTTGCAACCATGCAAATCCTTTAGTTGCAGTTACAAGGCTCTGTATTTCGTACGTATACGTGGACTTAGTACTTCCCTGGACTTGCTTCTCGGTATTTGCTTGAAAAGAGCTTATTGATGCCATAGGGTATACTTCCAATAGACGCCTTGGACGCCTTTTGGAAGTATTAAGGTCCACATCACTCTCAATTGATACAAGCCTAGTGCTTCCGATTGCACTTGTGAATGAAAAGGGGTCTATTTGGGACTATATTTTTTTGGGACTCAGTTTATAATTTGCCGCACTTACATTTGAGGTGCATTATCGTTATTATCTCCAGTTAACCGGAATCTGTTCCCAAAGAAAATAAGAAAGCTGGCACGACTTAACCCTGTGTCTTTCAAGCTTCAACTACATGGGAACAGAAACCGTCGTAAAAAGATATCTCAATCCAACACAAAATCTGGAACTAATTATTACAGACACATGTAATTTCCTCATCGAAGCTACACGTTCGTACATCACTATTGGCACAGTTAGATATCACAGAGGGTCTAGTATTGAAACTCACTCAAAAAGATGAATCAATCTGCGATTTGGAACGGGTTGATTTGGGTAAATTTAATTTACCACATTTGTCCAAATATCATCGAACAAGGTATATACCATTTTTATTATCAAGCGTTTCTCTGCAACTATACTACTAGTCTGAGAATGAAAACCTTACAAGCCCCAAAGGTCCAGATTATGTCACGTAATTTCATGGCACGCCAATCAACCAAATCAAATTTTCAACTGGCTATTCTCTCGCCTTTAACAGTACAGACACTTCAAGAGAAAAAGAGCCATCAATTTTTACTCAATTCACAATACTGTTGAGTTTCACCAACTTGTACAAAACATTAGGATGAGAAGTATAGTTTATGAAAATTGGGGGTAGCTGATCTAAACTAGGCGGTTATTTCTGATCCGGTTCGAAACTACTGGGACAATACAGCGGGATGGGCTTTTGAAACTCTGTCGCCCATTTGCATTTCGTCTACCATCTGATAACGAATGGGTCCGGCAAAAGAGCCTGATGATTATTATCTAATATACTTTGATCGGCATTTTGCTAATTTTATGAGAAACGAGCGAATCGGAGCGAAATTCTTCAGTATTATCACTGTCAATACATTATCAGAGTTTCCAGTGTTACTTAACATTTATGGTTTGTCGTATTTAAACATTCTGCGCATAATATATTACCTTATTACCTCCATAAGGAATAAAATGTACAGCCCTATGTTTTCTTATAATAAATGATTTCGCATTAATCATTAATTTCAATTAACTTCACCTTGAGACTTCGCAATGGAACCAACAATGAATTCAAGTGAATCACTGCACACATTATTCAGATACATACACTAATGCTTCAATTCATTAATCTAATTGTTTATTCCGTTCTATTTTACCAAAACACTCCACAAACAAATGGACAGTACCATAATTATATGATGGTTGTAGCACACTGAAGACAGCACAAACATATTATCCAATGGGATCATGATATCCATAGCAGGTAAAAACATTCCAATTAATTATACGTAGTTCTTATACCTGGGAAGCCAAACACACCCAGCAACACTTTACAATAAGCTAAGTCCAAGGAGATGGCTTGTTGTAGTTTGCTAGTATCTTGTAGAATGAAACACGTCTAAACTGCGTTGTGCCAAACACTTGGCAAGACACAACATGCCACCACATTTGTACCCTAAGATTACTGTGTTTGTGGACTATTGGTTCTACGTATTTTGGGTCAAGCTTTTGCAAATTTGAGATCCTCGCATGGATTCATCAATAGTCGCAAAACCATATTTCAAGTAGACTTGTCTGATGAAACAAGAGGCTTGTGTAAGACGCTTGAGTAAGAGTGCTGTAATACAGCTTGAGTTTTCGGGCCATCCTGTATCTCAAAATGGTTTCGCTCGCTCTATGGAAATGGATTCTGTTTCGATAAAACAAGACACCGGTTTCCATGGCTCAAGTACCCTTTGATCTTCCCCATAGTAATCAAATTAGCAATTATGCACTCAATCTCATTTTGCTCGTAGTATCGATGGTTTTCATTCCATGATATAGATTTGTTGAAACGAGAATACTCAAACCCAATTTGGTACGAACTCAACGGAATAATATGACTCGAGTCTTGTTGAGATTGCACAATCTTGGTTATTTGCTTGATTAAGTTTACGTAAACATACTGTTTCAACTTTTCCATCAATAAGTATAAGTGGTTGCTCAACAACACTATCTCGAACTTTTTAATTTCTTGCTGATATTTACAGATATTCCCCGTCATAATGCTGGTAACAAGGTCCTTGAAGACTAATGATAATGATTTGTATTTCCATAGTTTCTCCTTTGGTAATTGACCAAAATACACCTTTAGTGGAACTGCGAGAAAAAGTATCTTTTCGTACTGGGGGGACTTTTGGTAGTTTTTCAAGTACTGAATAATCTCAATTGCCTGATCTAGTTTTGTTTGCGCTTGTTGGAAATCACCATCGTCGAGAGCAATTTTTGCTGAGTAGTAAAGATACGTTACGACATATTTCCGGTTTTTGGCTGATTTCTTCATGTTGGGCATGGGAAACCGAGTGCCCTTGATGGCTTTTTCGATAGATTTTGCTAGGTCTAGTTTCTTCATGCTATAATATAGTTTCATCAACTGACTCATAAAGAAGTAAATATCACACCGCTTACTCAACGAAAGGTCAACATTCTTGTCGTTGAGGGAGATTTTGAATGCTTTATTCAAAGTATTGGCCAATTTCTCAATCGACGTCAATTTAGTATTTCCTGAAATGAGCTCCTCTCCCGAAATTTGATCATAATCGCCCAATTCTTCGGGATATGATTGTTGTCTCACCTTATAAACTGCCAATAGTTCTGTCAAACACGCCGTCAACGGCACATTGATCCAATTTGTTTCCACTTCTGCTGCTCTAATCAAGTGGTTACACATTTCGTTAAACTCGTCAAAAGTAGTCTTGATCTGCTTAGAAATGTAGATCGCCTTCATCATCTTAAAGTGACTACGTACAACTGGCCTAAACTTATCTCCAAGCTGGTACAAATCGAATTCGCTTGGTTCTGGAAAATTGGCCTGAACCAAACCACTGGGGACATCATTGCGTGGATACAATGTGAGGTACAATTTCAACTTTTCGCCATTCTGAGTGTTGATTGCAGTTGAGCACTGCTGGATAAAGCTGTTAAGATCACTCATCCGGTCTGTTTCGTTGTGCACCACCAAGACTAATTTCGTCAAGTGTGAATATTTCAAATACCTCGATTTTCCTGTAGGAATTTGCAGCCTTCTGAGAAGAGCTAAGACGGCCGGAAAATGGATATGATAGAGCGCACCCAGACACGTTTTGCAAAGTGCCTAGAGATGCTCAAGACGAAAGGTATTTACTGGCGGTTTCTGGGCGTCCGTAGCGTTCATATTGGCCGAGATGTTGTATAGGGCATATATTCCTTCTACGTACAGACAGCGATAACAGTGCCCACTTACTGCGGAGAAACTGGCCCATCTGTGTCTGCCGCGCCAGAATACCACCATGTAGCATCCGTTTACTGCCATACTGACACGGGACCACGTTACCCTGGACCCCACCTCAGGACCATATTTGCAGCCATTACACAATGGAGAGGACCAACAAACCCCATCCCCAAAACCCCCAACTGCCACACTGGGAACAAAACCTCTATTTCCAAACCGTCACACACAGAACACCACATCTTGTCACCCTGCTCTCGCACCACCGTCATCACTTGTTCCACCACCACAGAACACCAATACTCACCAGAACGCAGTCAGTTTCCGCAGTACCGCCACCAAATTGTACCACCGCCATCACAACGACAAGACTTCCTTCCTACAACAGCGGATCCGGTGCTCTCTACACAAACTTTGCTGCAATTTCCTCCCAAATCATTGCTTGGCCCGCCGCCTGTATATTCGTGATAATGGCGTTGTAGACACCACGAAAAACTCAAGCGGGAAACTCTTTCTTTCTAATCCGATTTGAAACAGAATCTTTTACAACATTACTACGGGGTGTTGACCTGAGATTGCGTTCCTTGGTTCTTCTAGGTCAATTTGTTCACTTAATCGGATTTGGTAATATTTGGTTTAGTGTTCATACATCTATTTTGAATTTCTAATTGTTGCGGGATAAACGACGGTGTTCGTGATTACTACTAAATAGTCAGATATCACTTCACACAGAGTCTAGCTCGCGGAGAACGGTTTTCTGGTAGTGAATAAGCGTTCTTGTCCCACCAGTTTCTTGATTTTCGCGTGGTGGTGCTTATTAGTTCTTGTTTACTAATTTGCCTACTGGGAAAAGAGGTGTCATTCTGTTGAACAGACACCATCCAACAGCTTCTTACTGATACATATAGTTACGAGCACTAGAATCAGCGCGAGAAACACTCAAATATCCCAGTTTTAGTGCCATATTTGTTCGTTGATCTGTATTTCAAAGCTTGCAAGTAAACCTGTCCGAGAGTTTTATATCAAACAAGTCCATCATGTCGTACGACCACCATTTACGTCGTCATCACCGATACGAGGAGTTTATTATGGATAACGAGGATAATGATTACCGCGACCTCGCAGAATCCATCATAGATCACAAGCATAAGTATAACTTCAACCAAGTCAAGTACAAAGATAAAACATCGTTGTTGCGATTGCCGACAGAAATCCTTCTTCAAATTTTCAACTTGATCGAAAGAAAGGATTTGTTCAATCTTTTGACGGTCTGTAAAGATTTTGCCAACTTGATCATTGAAATCCTTTGGTTCAGACCAAACATGCAAAACGATTCCAGTTTCAAGAAGATTAAATCCATAATGGAGCTACCCAGAGACAAAACATACTGGGACTATCGTCAATATATCAAAAGATTGAACTTGTCGTTCATGACCAAACTAGTCGATGACGACTTGCTCCAGCTCTTTATTGGCTGTCCAAAGTTGGAGAGATTAACTTTGGTAAACTGTACAAAATTAACCCATCAGCCAATTTCAAAAGTTTTGCAAAATTGCGAAAGATTACAATCGATTGATTTGACCGGAGTTTCAAGCATTCATGATGATATCATCAATGCATTAGCTAAAAACTGTCCAAGACTACAGGGATTGTATGCTCCAGGATGTAGCGAAGTTTCGCAATCAGCAATTATAAATTTACTCAAGTCATGTCCAATGTTGAAGAGAGTCAAGTTCAACAATTCTAATAATATCACCGACGAAGCAATTCTTGCTCTTTATGAGAATTGTAAATCGTTGGTTGAAATTGATTTACATAATTGTCCAAACGTCACTGATCAGTACTTGAAATTAATATTTTTGGAATTGAGTCAATTGAGAGAATTCAGAATCAGTAATGCTGCTGGTATAACCGATAAATTGCTTGAGTTATTACCAAACGAATTTTATCTTGAAAAATTGAGAATAATCGACATTACTGGATGTAACGCTATCACCGATAAATTAGTGGAAAAGTTGGTTATTTGTGCCCCAAGACTACGGAATGTTGTCTTATCAAAATGCATGCAAATTTCTGACGTATCGTTAAGGGCTTTAAGTCAACTAGGAAGGAGCCTACACTATATTCATCTTGGTCACTGCAGTTATATTACCGATTTTGGTGTGGCATCATTGGTTAGATCGTGCCATAGAATCCAATATATCGACTTGGCATGTTGTTCTCAGTTGACTGATGGTACTTTAGTTGAGTTAGCGGGACTACCAAAATTGAGAAGAATTGGACTTGTGAAGTGTAATCAAATCACTGATGCTGGTATACTTGAACTTGTCAGTAGAAGAGGTGAACACGATTGTTTAGAACGAGTCCATTTATCATATTGTACCAATTTGACAATTCCTCCAATTTTCTATTTGTTGAAGAATTGTCCAAAATTAACCCATTTGTCATTAACGGGAATTTCAGCATTTTTGAGAAGAGAAATTACTCAATATTGTCGTGATCCTCCTGTAGATTTCACTGAGCAACAAAAGAATTCGTTCTGTGTTTTCAGTGGTCATGGAGTAAATCAATTAAGAAACTACTTGATGCAAACCATGGAAGATAGCACATATTCTATTGATCAGGATAACATCCATCAATTATTTCAAGAGAGAAGACGGCGTTTATTGAATGAAGGAAGGGATTTAGATGATGATGAGTTAAACTTGTGGGCTAATCGGGGATTGGGAATACCTAATAATAATAATATCAATAACAATATCGAATTACCACAAAATCCCGATGCAAGAATAAATCGAGACATAGCGAACGAGTTGAACCTCAACATGCGGCGTGAAGACATGAGAGAGCATTATCAACGTTTGGTAAGGCAACATCATCAACGGAGATTAGAGGAGCGAAACAATGCCAATAATGGTAACATAAATATAAGAAATGGGATTGATAATGGTGGTATGAACGGAAATTGGATTGCCAATGGAAATGCGAATGATGATGATGCTGCAGATAATTTTGATTTTAATGGACAACAACCGCAACAAAATCAAATGCTAGAGTTCCAACAAATACGAGCTAGACAAAATGTACAATTTCCTGTCATACCTGGCCAATTTATCCAACTAGACCCACAACCTCAACAATTTCAAGAACAAAACCCCCAATATGCTCCACAAATTGCACAGCCGGCTGTTTTCCCCAATGGAGAAGAACAAATTCCAATCCTAAATGAGGAGGAAGATGTTGAAATGGAAGCTGTTGAAGGATTATTTACCGGTAGGTAGATACTATTTGATATTTTCCAATGCATATTGAATAACTTGAAGGTAAACTGTAGAGAAAAGTAAAACCGTATACATATCCTTGAATGCGTCAAAAATCTCCAAATATGCTCAACCAAAGACATATGTTAAAGATGATGTTATAGTAGCTAGAACCACGAGTATTTAACGTGTTTGTAGACGCTAAAGAGTACCAATTTTTGCAGCCATTTTGATATGCCATGACTATGACTACAAGCTATTAAATCAAACAAGGCAAAATGGAAAATCCAATCTCATTGATTTGAGTAAACTACAATATACGTGAGATGTTGATGTTGATTCTGATTCATGGTGCTGTTCAGTTCCATCTCTGTTCGGTGCCATTGATACAATGAGTAGAGATGAAATTCCAGGGCTGAAGCCCTAAACATGACATCTGTAATTTCAACACGTGACAACATCTGAGCCACATTTACCTAATTGGGACAAATATATTTCCGACATATAGACACAGAATTTGAAATTTTTTCAATCTCTACTATGGTGAAAGTGAAAAAATTTGAGAAATTAATTTACTGGATTTATTTTAATCACGGAATATAATTAATAATGTATGTGTCGATGAGAGAGTGAATGAATAGCAGAAAGTCACTATACGCTAATCACAGCGTTATCAGATTGAAGAACTGTTCGAAAGAGCCATCCCCAAGTGATAAAATGTGAATTAAGTCAAAAGTTCAGTTTCGATATGAATGGAGATATATATTGTAATAAGAACTTCATAGCAACACAACAGCGAACGAACAAGATAGACAACAAGTTTGTGGTTATCGGAAGAACAAGTGGCTCTGCTTCATTTTCAAATGATTAACTTGTGGACAATTACTAACAGCGTAGGACTAAAAGAACTAAGAAGGTTGGTATTACCGGTAAATTCGGTGTCAGATATGGTGCTTCTTTAAGAAAGCAAACCAAGAAGTTGGAAATCCAACAACACGCTAAATACGACTGTTCTTTCTGTGGTAAGAGAACCGTCCAAAGAGGTGCTGCCGGTATCTGGAACTGTAAGTCTTGTAGAAAAACCGTCGCTGGTGGTGCTTACACCGTTTCTACTGCTGCTGCTGCCACCGTCAGATCTATTATTAGAAGATTGAGAGACATGGATGAAGCTGAAGCTTTTGTATTCTTATATAACTAAATCATCATTAATAGTACATCAAAATTTGTATCAATTTCTGTAGACCGATTGTTATAGCAGCCTGCGATTTCGCGAGCACTTTTTCCACTCCACTCACTTTCACTTTCTGCTTTGGTTGGGTTAATTTGATAAATGGAAAATTTACTGGTAGCGCACTACGATTTTCATATAGTGGTTTACTGAGCAAGTTCGTTAGATACCAAAGGTTTAGCAGAACCATACCAGACTAGAAAGTTTGACGATTTGCGTTATAATAGGGAGAATTACGCTACAATTACCCACTAGCCTAGTTTCGTGTGTTTTCCACTCCCAAATTTGTGAAACCCTAAGTCCACACCAATTATAGGTCCCAGGGCATGGCCACAGATGATAATCTGGTAGGATTTGAGTTCCCTAAAATTCACTCGTTTCCTCCTTTGTATACGAAACAGCCAAACTTGACTGTTTTATCAAACCAATTGGAATCATGGAAGGATATCATTCTCAAATACTGTGAATATTACAAGATCACATCATTATCGTTAACGGGAGTACCAAAATATGTCCAGGATCCTACTGTGACAGCATCAAAATTACCAGAATTGTTTAGTAATTCTGAAATCAATCGGTCGGTGAACGACAGTTTTAGAAAAGATATATTTGATCACTTGATAAAGGGCAAGAGAGCGGAGTACATCAATCCCAAAAACCCCCAATTGGGTATTTTTGTGTATTGGCGGACTTTATCGGAATGGGCTGACCTTATTTACGAATACGTGAGTGAAACAGGTCAATTGGGGACGATATTGACTGTTTATGAGTTAACTAAAAATGATGATTCCGGGCTCCCACCAGACTTGTTCAATTTGGACGACGCATTGTTGATCAAAGTGATCAAAGATGTTCTTATCAAGTCTGGAAAGGCGCAGATTTTAATGAACGAAAATAACGAGATTGGTGGGGTCAAGATTGTGTGAAACATAGGGAGAGGAAGAACAAAAAGAAATCATGACTCTGAAACACTCAGTGAAAAGAACAGCCACAGATGTGGTATTAGTGCAATCTAGTGACGGTTTTGCTGCCTCAGATACGAATAGCCTGGCTACCATAGGGGCCTGACCACACTGACCAGATCGTGAGTGCCGTGGGAAAACTACTACCACAAGCAGGATGAGGTCGCTCTAAGTGACCGTACTGTAGCAATAGTTAGACACAGAATATACACTCCAACTGTGCTGTAAGAATTCAACTGCATTTTACCGTGCCGGGAGAGCACCTGTTTATCGCATAGATTTACTAGGGCATCTAGGCAGAAAGTAAGCGATAAAGAGTATGAGCTGATCAGGAACCGCTGAACTAGATCACGTCCACCGGTGTATACTACAGCTAACACGCAACAAATACAACTGAAGAAATCGTGAACATGAAACATTGACGAAACAGTAGACAAAACCACTTCAGAATGCGAAATATACGTTATTTTACAGCCACCTTCCATAAAAAGAAGTCTAGTTTCAACGCCAAGGTAAACGAATATCCGTTGCGTTGACAGCATATTTCCAGTTACAGAAATCCATATTATGCAGTACCCGATGAGCCAAAATTTTTCTATATAAACCAAAATGCGTACGCCAGAGGAAATCGTTTTATTCTTCCCGCTTAATTAAACCATTTAAGGGGCAAATCTATAGATTAATACACATAGATCTTGTCGGATTGCGCCACATAGTTGTACTAGCTAATAAAACGTTGATATTTCACCAGTTTTGTTTGCTCTGTTAAGAATCCATCAATTTCATACTTGAAGACTTGAAGTTATAGTTTCAATTCATCGAGTTTATCGCGTCTTTTTTTGCGTATAGTTGGTATTTGAATCGTCCTGGTTTAGATCCAATCCGTTAAATCGTTTTATTGTGGCAGAATGAAGTACGTTGTCGTTTCTGGAGGTGTTATCTCTGGTATTGGTAAAGGGGTGTTAGCATCATCAACCGGGTTATTGTTCAAGACCCTCGGTTTGAGTGTTACTTCCATCAAGATCGATCCTTACATGAACATCGATGCTGGGACCATGTCGCCATTGGAACACGGGGAATGTTTTGTGTTGAACGATGGTGGTGAAGTCGACTTAGATTTGGGTAACTACGAAAGATACTTGAACATTACTCTTTCAAGAGACCACAACATCACCACTGGTAAAATCTACTCTCATGTTATTCAAAAGGAAAGAAACGGGGATTATTTGGGTAAAACTGTCCAAGTTGTTCCTCATATTACTGGGGCTATTCAAGACTGGATTGAAAGGGTTGCCAGAATTCCTGTTGACGAAACCGGTAAAGAACCTGATGTTTGTATTGTAGAGTTAGGTGGTACTGTTGGTGACATTGAATCTGCACCATTTGTTGAAGCTTTGAGACAATTCCAATTCAGAGTTGGTCCAGAAAACTTTGCATTAATTCATGTCTCTTTGGTACCAGTTATCCACGGAGAACAAAAAACTAAACCTACTCAAGCTGCAATTAAGGACTTGAGATCATTAGGTTTGACTCCTGATATGATTGCTTGTAGATGTCAAGAACAATTGGAAGTTTCCACCATTGAAAAAATTGGAATGTTCTGTCATGTTGGACCTGATCAAGTTATTGCTGTTCATGATGTTCCATCAACTTACCATGTGCCATTGTTGTTACAAGAACAAAAGATTATGAAATTTTTGTCAAGAAAATTGAACATTGATGGCCATCTTTTGACTCCAGAAAATGTTGCCAGAGGTGATAAATTAATGTCGAGATGGAAGAAATTAACTCTGACTCACGACAAATCGTACGAAACCGTCACCATTGCTCTTGTTGGTAAGTACACCAACTTGAAAGATTCGTACTTGTCAGTTATCAAATCTTTGGAACACAGTTCTATGAGATGTAATAGAAAATTGAAGATTGAATGGGTTGAATCTAGTGACTTGGAAGAATCAGCCAAGAGGGAAAACTTGAGCGAATATCATAAAGCATGGCACTACGTTTGTCAAGCCGACGGTATTTTGGTTCCAGGAGGTTTTGGTTCTCGTGGTACTGAAGGTATGGTTGCTGCTGCCAAATATGCTCGTGAAAACAAAATTCCATATTTGGGGGTATGCTTAGGGTTACAAATTGCTGTTATTGAGTTTGTGAGAAACGTCTTGGGATACAAGGACTCTACTTCTATGGAATTCGATCCAAACACCCCAGAAGAAACTGCTTCTGTCGTCTACATGCCAGATGTTGACCAAGTCAAATTAGGTGGTACCATGAGATTAGGTATCCACTCCACCAAATTTGTTGAAGACTCTAAATGGTCGAAATTGAGAAAAGTCTACGGTGGTGCCGACGAAGTTTTGGAAAGACACAGACACAGATATGAAGTCAACCCTAAATTGATTGATGAAATTGAATCTCACGGATTGAGATTTATTGGTAAAGATGAAACCGAAGCCAGAATGGAAATCCTCGAATTGAAAGACCACCCATTCTTTGTTGGTACTCAATACCATCCAGAATATTTGTCCAAGGTGTTAGATCCATCAAGACCATTCTTAGGTTTGGTTGCTGCTTCAGCAGGAATCTTGGACGAAATCATGTCGAGTGACGACATGAAATTTGGCGGGGAGTTTTAATCGCGCCAGTGTATTCTAGTTAACATTCATAATAATTGTTTTGCATTATATAATAGACCATAAGCATTGTAGTCGTAGTTGGCGACGTATATAGTCAATAGCAACACCATTGCCGTTTACGGAAGTGTAGCACTTAGTAGACCACTTGTAAGAAAAGTTTTGATAAGATTGAAATTGGTACCTCATCTTGAACAGAACAAAGCAATCTTATCAAAACCTGAGTTCTACAGTTGGGATTTTGATTAGTTGCTTAACCAAAGGAAATAGAAATAAAACGGTGCATATATTTGAAAAAATATCTTGATTTAAAACGGTGCTACCAACAAACTTTTGGACTACAACATACTAGGGCCCTTGATCAAGTACTAGATACTCCCATAGAGCAGAACACAAGCGATTGTACCTAATGATCTGAACGAGTCCCACATGGTCTCGTCTTGATGGAGCCAACAAAGATATTATTAATACCGCGCTACCGTAAACAACAAGTGTTTGCGGGCCAGCAACTTAGAGTGGATGGCTACCGACTGCAGCTGCCATGTGGTGAGCTGAACTATCTAGCACAACGAACCTTGCCCGGAAAACATATACTTGTTTGGACCCTGAATCGACGTATGGAACAAGTCTGCAGCTGGACTGCATTTTGGCTGCAGTAGAACACAAGGTCATTGGCAGAAACAGACCACGGGTGACGAGACTGCAGATCACCCTATCCTATACTGTCATAGTGCCAGCGAATCAACGCCCCTGGTGACAGCACATTCGTGACCGCTCGAAAGCCGGTAGATAACGGCTGCAGAAAATAGAACCAGTAACAGGATGGTAGCACCGAAACTACTGAAGCCAAAGCACCCTGGTAGTACTCTGACGACAGCAAATCGCTGCAGTAATGCAGTGTGGATAGCACCTACCGTACCACAACCACACCTAAAAGCATCCTACTTTGAACTTGTCACCTTGTCAGGTCAGTCTCGGTAAACTGTCGGCTTTGCCAAAACGGCCGACATGGTAGCATCACCATATCCACGGGGCGCTACCATAAACAGGCTCCTTTAAGTACCGCTCGAGATTCGCCACAAACAATTATCCCTTATCCACAAAATGTCTAAATCAGTCCAACAATTAGTTAACAACTCTGAATCTTGCTCCTGTAGCGGTTCCGGTGAAAAGTGCACTTGCACCAGCGGCTCTTGCACCTGTAGCGGTTGCACTAAGAAATAAACCCTGGAGGTCACGTCGGTGAGTAATGAATAATTACAACCACAACGGTGCCTACTGTGGAGCCGTGCGGTGTGGTGTAGCACGCTGGAATATGTACTACTATCCTGCTCTGACTACTACGTCACTGACCGATCTTGTGTGGCGCTGTTAGCCACGATTGTGTTTATTTGTGTTTTATTTAGTGTATATCGATGTGTATGTAATCCATGTCTTTGTATTACTGTTTCAGAATTGTGTCACTACCGATGACCTGTAGCAATGCGGGATCTGCCGCTGCCAATTGTTTCAATTTGGCGGCGGAGATGTCCCGTAATTTGTCGTTGTGGTCCAAGTACTCCTTGGCCAATTTCAACTTGGCCAACTTGTCGTTGACGGGCAACTTCGTGAGGAGATTGATCCCTAGCCATGCCTTAGCGTGGCCAGGGAATATTTCTACTGCGCGCAAGTAATTATCTCTAGCATTGGTCAACAATTCGGCCGCGTCGACGTACTTGGCCTTATTGTCTTGTTTGGACTTGTCAAGTTGTAGGAATTGGTAGTAGTAGTTTAATCCAATACGGTAGAAAATCGGGTAGGCAAATGGCTGGTGAAGTAACACTTCCTGGTACGCAAACACCGCTTTATCGTAGTGGCCCAAGTCGTGGTACTGCTGGGCCAATTCCCCCCAGGCAATGATATCTGCTGGCTGGAGGTCCAAGTAGAAGAGAAGGTTGGCGACATAATCGCCGTTTTTCCGCAGAAACGTCGCCAATCTTCGCGACAACCTCATTTCGTTGGCATTCTTGCCCAAAAACTCCTGGGCCGTGGTGCGGTCGCCCATGGCTTCGTAGTACATCGACTTCAAGAGCCGTACTCTCTGAGACTGGTCAACATCGGCACCAAACTGGTTCACAATCGTGTCTAGCGCACTCTTGGCCTGCTTATCGTTCATAGTAAGCAAGTTCAAGTAGAACTGCAACTGGTACAAGCTGAAGAGCTCGAGGTTGTCTAAACTATCGCTATGGTTTTGCAAGAACTCGTTGGTCTCATCGACGTATTCCATCAACTGGTCATTGCTGAACCGCACAAACGATTCGTGCGCCGACACTAACAACAATTTGTTCTTGAGCAATTCTACGTCCATCGCGACTCACTAATCTGCGATTTGCCGTTGATTTTCCTCACTTTGGCCCGGCTACTCCTATCGCAGCTATAATTTATTGTGAAATTTCCTAGCCGCGTATACAATATATATCCTTTATTATACTTTGCTCCATGTCCCAGGAATTACTACGAGCAAGTCTTCGTTTGGTCGACTCTACACGGTTACTAGACCACAATTACGGTATTCCACCAGCCTCCACCGTGCTGGCGGGCGAATTGACCGAGCTCCACACAAAGTACGTTTTCCTCTATAATGCCTTACTAGACAAGTTGAACACTCTACTATATTTGAACAAACTGAAGGACCTATCAGTTGAAAGTCTCGAATCGATAAACTCCTTGTTTTCAGCAGTTGCACAGGCGTTCCCGTTGTTTGATTCTGCCGACTTGCCGTCATTTCTTTCGTCTCAAAACAGAGTAAAGACCCAGCACCTTTTGGCAAACTATTTGCAAGTAATACTACCAATTATACGGTCAATCCACTCCCAAGATGGTTCAGCGGTTCAGTCCACCATTTTAGACGGCCTCAAACGCAATTTTAGTCTCGATTCAGGCTCTACTTTTGAAGTTATGAAAAAATATGCCCTCCAAACCAAGCAAGAAAAACAATACCAAGAACAGCTAACAGAACTAAAACACTTGCTAATACAACTAGAACCCAAAATGACCCAGTTTGCCCAATTAAACCAGAAATTGACCGAGGCAAATACAAGGTATATCCTGGCGAAATCCTCAAAGTTGGAAAATGAACAGGTAGACGACACAATACGAGATAAGTACCGCAAATTGGTGGACCAGTGGAGATACCTTTCTAAAATATGCGAGTTTTTGCCGGTTTTAGTGTGCAACTTGTCAGTAAATTGGTACACTGAAACAGCACTATTTTCCATCGTGAACCAGTGCCAGACATATGCATCGAAACTAGCAAAGTACCAGCTGATTATCAATGCTGACACCATCAACGAGTTCTCGGTATCGGAATTATTACTACTAGACTTTGAGGAAATCGATCTGGACATCGAATAGCTTCCCGTTGTTGAACGAATAATTTATTGTTATTCTATTATGTATATACAAGTACAAATTCCACCGAATTCAAGTGCTATGTCGCCAGATGTCGCTACAACTGGCACGATAGTGATGATAATGACGCTTAGATCTGGAACAATCTCCGGTTGACAACTTCCCAGTTAATACAGTCCCACAAGTTTGTCAAGTAATCAGCCTTTCCTGTAACCCCATAATCGGTAATGTAGGCACTATCCCAGCAGTTGATGGCTAAGATGGGTAAGGTCCAGTCTCTTTGCTTGGATTCGGCCATATCTTTCAAATTGTTCAAGTACTCAAAGCTGGCCTCATCAGCACCACCGTTGAAGTCAAGAGATTGGTTTTTTCCATAGTAATAGGGTGTACCATCAACATTACATCTGATGATTTTCAACGACTTGTTGGGCAATTCTACCAAGAAAACCCATCCTGGTCCAAATGACGAATCAGCCAACAATAACATTTTTTGCTTGAAAGCTTCGACATCAAGAATATCGATATGAGATAATTTCTCCATTAACTGCTTCGAAGGTCTTGTCAAGGCAGCATCAGACTTGTTGCACAATTGCTCCATGAAGAAATGGTTATTGTGGGCCTGGGACGCATAGTGGAAAATGTGCTGTTCGGTGGTCTTTTTGGCTGTCTGCAACAAGATTTGATACGGACTTCTTAACTCGTTCTCAGTACCATTGGTGTGCAATGTTAAATTCATAGTCAAGTACTTTTGGTAGTTTACCCAGGCATCATTAAATCCTTGAGACGAATATAAGCCTTCAATACCGTTTTTCTCATATAATGGTTGGTTTTTTAATGCGGGAACTTCGTGGAGTTGTCTCTTACTGGCCACACCAAGCTGCTGGAACACTCTCCCACTGGCTCTACCGGTAATTCTGAACATTTCTGGCGGGCTTTATGGTGATTTTTCACTCTACCAAAAGAAGTTGAAAAATTCGGTTGAAAAATTTACTTCCTGCAGGACGGTCGATATAAAAATTGAACGTTTATTGAAACGGGTTATAAATGGCTAACTATTGCTGCGATTGTGTGTTTGAGAAATGTTTCTAGTGTAGTTGATCTAGTTGTTGGCTGCTACAAAAAAATTGCAGAAAAAACGGCACTTTTCGACGACTTTTGAGACTTAACACTTGTTCAAGCAGTTGTAATGCCGTCTGGAACACCGTAGAGTATAGAGGCGACCACTGGAAAAAGTCTGTGTCAATGTTGTTGTCATAATGAGCGACTCGTACTCATGGTTTACTATATTAAATCTCTTCCTCGTCCCATACATTGAAACATGGTGATCTGAATGGATATAGTACATAAACCAATGGGAAATAGACAACAAAACATGACTTTAAATGATGACGTATTGTAAAGGAAAACAACAAACTGTACACGCGACTTCCTTGCCTTTAATCTTGACACTTTTCTTGTATTTATCATCCATTTAACCAGCACTCTGGTTGGCTAAATCACCTTAATACTCCATCTCCGGTCTACAGCTTGGTTTCCTTGCTAAGCTCAATCGACGATTTAACCACAGGAATATTCTGGCTCACCCAGTTGGGGTCTCTCAACAACTTTTTGGGGTCGTTCAAAGACTTGTTGCTGGCGACTTTGCTGTATAACTCGTCATAAGGGTACTCTTGCTCTCTATAGTCTCTCATCACTTTGTCAGATTCAAAATCAATGTAGATACGCACATCTCTGATACGGAATATCACATTATCGATTCTCAAAAAGAACCTACAGAGTAACAACATACAAGTAGGCATCACTCTAATCTTTGTCGACAACATTGAAATCCCGTTATCGGCCAATTCGTCTTCAAATAACACTGACTCGTCAAAGAAAAGGATGGGATCTGGTTTCAATAGTCTATCTACTGGGAATTTCTCACTTGTTTCTTCAAACTCAAGATTTGAACATGTCCCCTTATAGTTCACCGAATACGTCCAATCGTACGGTTTCAATGTGTCCACCTCGGTAAGCCGCTTCAAATCGTTGTCGCCAGCTTCAGTTTCCGTGGTGTCACGGGCCCGACGCGACTGTAGCCACTCGTCGTGGTAGCTTACTTTCAAGGTACAATTGTCGTCCAAGGTGTCTAGAGCCTCTAGGGCATTAAACTCGATGGTGGCGTTGGTTTTGTCGTTGACGAGTCGCACTACGTTATTACCAAAAATCATCTCCGGTAACGGGAAATTGTATCTTGTTTCCAAACTGTCCAACTCCGGTGAGCTTAAAATGGGCTGTTTTATAGTATAAATGCTCCAGTTTTTTATCGTAATCGACGGCTTATCTTGAATGGGAAACGATGATTGTGGCGATGGAATGATTACCAGGCCACAATGGTGGCACTGGGGGTTTTTACACTGTCCTTCGTGGTCTCTTGCTGGAACGGAAACGGAGGCCAAATGGGACGAAACTGCACTGGCGTGTGACGTACTGGGTCCTGGAGCCCCAGGACGTGGTGATTCTGTGTTTGCTGTACCAGATTTGGCGCCAATGGCCATAGTTGACGGATTCGGTGCCAGGGTTCTTGTGGTGGCAGGAGTCTGAAAAGTCGGATTGGTGATATTTCTTGCCATCGACCGCTCGGAAATGGATGTTCCCCGTGGCGGGGCTCTCGAGCGAGTGTGTAGTTGTACCATTTCTCGAGCAGCATTGATTTCTACTGCTTGAATTCCCGAGACTCGCTGTAAAGGCGCGGTGAAATTGGGCTTTGCAAACCGTGTTTCTGTTGATTTCTTTGTCTTATCTCCGTCTTTGGTACCAGGAGTATCCTTAGAGCCACCAGAACCATTGTCTAATGACATTTTTTTCTGTTAATTTTGGACTGTAGTTTGAAGTTCAGTAAGTAAAATCAATTTTCAAAGTTCGTTTTCGCATTATACCCCATAATACCAGATTTGAGAAACAGAAAAATTCGATTTCAAGATTGCGAGCAATATTGTAATCAAGATGGACCTGTTGAGTATATAGATGTATTCTGCGGTAATTTGGCTACATTTTGAGGTTACTTTTGGGAATTTAGGGCTAATTTTGGCCTCTCTAAAGTACTCGTTGTGTTTGTCATTCTCTACCACATTTAAACGTGTATTCGTGAAACTCTAACTAAAACATTAATCATAATTATAGTACACTCATCATAGTTTTAATGATCATTTCGTAATTCTAAAATAAAAGCCTCCTTAGCTAAACTTTTATACTCTGTTTGTGATGTGATGACATTTCTGGCTTCTTGTACTACGTTTCGTGCAAGAGCTAAGCTGACAACGATGTTTCCATTGACGCCAGTTCAAGCTGGTTTAATACCTCCTGCTCATGTCTGATTCCTTCACGGACTCCCAACACACTGTCCACGATGACTGCATCAACCCCGGCCTTCATTTGCACCTTTGCAAGTTCAGGCTCATTATTAAGTGTTCCGTAAGTAACACAGACTAATCCCGACGATTTCACAACCTGGGCCAACCTTGGAGTCTTTACTAACGCCTCGGCAGCGCTGACAATCCCAAGCAAATTCCATTTTTTCGCAAACCTAATGGCATTTTGCAACGACGATGCACGAATATCGGCCATATTTGTTGTCCCTGATTCTGTTAAAAACAAGATAGGAATTGTTGGTTGTTTCAATGATAACAAAATACAGACATCAGGGTGAAACGACGAGAATATAACGTCTCTTCCGTTGGTATTGACGTCGTAAATCTCTTTCAAAATCGTGTCTACATAGACATTGAGATCAATTGCAATTTCACCCATGCTTTCCTCCTCAGCTTCGTCCAACATTGGATACTTCAATTCGATATTGAACCCAACTGTCATTGGTAACTTCTTAAACAAGTCGCGTAAAGTAACAAAATCAGACGCAATTTGCATACCTCTAGCATTTCCTTTAAATCCTTTTTCTTTCCATGTTTTGGTAAGCTTCATTCTTCTACTGATTTGGTCTCTAAATTCTTTCTCAATGGCATCGTCCTCATCGTCCTCAACAGTATTATCTTTGAAATGGAAATTTGGTGCAGATGGATAAGCAGACATAGATCTAGGACGCATTTTGGACTCGTCCATTGGACGTTTGGGTTCGTAGCAATTATTTTTGTCGTCAGACTTTTTACTATCTTCTTTCAACCCCAAAAACTGTTCGGCAGTTAATGTGTGCATTGGAATGTCTACTCCCGATTCGGCAACAGTAAAGTCGTGGTAGACTACGGGAACAAAGTCCTTTGTCAATTGAACATCAAACTCCACATATGATGCTCCCAATGATGCTGCTGCGACAAACGACTCCACAGTATTTTCTCCCAATTGCAACGACTTCTTGTCACTGACATTTTTCCCTAACCCTCTGTGTCCAATAACTCTCGTTGAAACCAATTGTTTCCAGTATGTATCAGAGCTGGTGATGCTCATATCTGGATGACTAAATGGAGTTACGAGCATATATTCGAACCGAATTGTCCCTAAAACGTCCAACTTCATCGATTCCAATATTGGAATGGTGATTTTGTTGTTCAAAGATCTCAAATTTGGTCCCACCTTCGTGTAGGCATCCTTCAATAACGCAATTGCTCTACCAAATAACTTTCCTCCCTTTTGATTTGAAGGGTACTGGTATGTTGGAATCAAGTCAAATGTCACCACAATGTCATCTGTTGATAATCCATCTGGCAATCTGAATGATACGGGGTCAGTAGCACTACCGTGATTATCTTCTAATGGCAAGTCGATGATGACTGGTGGTCCAATTTCCAAATTATCCCGTTGCAGTTTGCACGAAATCAACAATGACAATGCTGTATCTAATTCTGTATTGAATGTTTTGGTTAAGGACAATTTGTTCAAGTCAACTGGTGCAACATTGTCACGTAAATCAGTTGTACCCAACGTGATCAAGATAAGCGATTCGTCTGCGTTCAAATACCGATGACCGAACGATTTGGGAGGTTTGTAACTTCCATCATTACGGCCGTTTGAAGAGTTATTATTCTTCAATTGCTTGTAGACTTTATCAACTGCGTGTCTAGAATGTTCAGGTAAAACTTCAATGGATGAAGTTGATTTAATGAACTCTTTGTTGCTCAAAACCAACTCGCTTCTCGCAGGAGGAACTCGAGGAACATTATTCTCAGGATGATACATATCGTACATCAAAATACTTGGATCTTGAGGTTTCAATAGGTCAGCCAATGCTAAATGTCCACGTAAACAAGCATGCTCCATTGGCAACCAGCCAGAGTCGTCTACTTGATCGTATTTTGCACCAAATTCTAATAATAACTTGACAATTGATTCAAACCCTTCGTTTGCTGCAATGAATATTGGAGTCCAACCAAATACAGATTCGCCGATCTCAACATTTGCGTCATGGGTTAACAAAAACTCCACGGTTTCATAAAGATTCAATTTCGCTGCGATATACAACGCAGTTTCGTGGTGGTTTTCTAAATCTGTGTAATCGATATTAATACCACCTTTTCTGATTAAACAATCTAAAATCTCTGGAGAGCCCATTCTGACAGCAATAAGCAAAAGTTGTGGTGTACACAACGGATAAGGCAGGCTTGCTACAAGTGTCTTGACTGTTTTGGGATGCCTTCCAATAATAGCCAAATGCAATGGTGTAAGACACTCCTGGTCTCCCCAGTACTCTAAGTTGTCGATGGAGATGTTTTTAGGAAGTAACAGTGCTTCCTTCAACTGGTCTAACCACACCAGAACAACGCTTGCAAGGCCATATTGGGCTGCGTAATGCAATGGAGTTCTGAAATAGTTGTCTTTTTCTACCAATAGATGTTTATATTTCTCGCCAATGTGGTTAATAATGTAGATCAAACCGTCAATGGAGATTTTCTCGTTAATCGCTTCTGGGGACTCCGATCTGCTGAAAAATCGGTTCAAATCGGTAGTTTCTCCTGGAGTAAAATCAGAGTTGATGTTAAGCTGTTTTTTACCCAAACCTATTAAATGCTGGTGGAAGAAATTCCGACCAGAAATGTCCGATTTATCGTATAATGGGTCTTCAAACTGGTCAAACATGACTTTTAGCAACACATCGATACATGCTGTGGCATTGATTAACGCAGCCTTGTTCAAAAGCGAATTCAAAAATTTCAATGACTGTTTTTTCAGTGTCAATTGTTTCTCCAATTCTCCGGAGTTATTTTCGTTAACTAAAGATGTGAATTGGTCCAAGGTTTCTTGGTCGTAGGAGTACTTTCTGGCAATTTTGAGACGGTTGAAGTTCTCTACAGTCAACTTGTCAGGAAAATCGTCGATGTCACTTAATTGTTTGATGATTGTAGAAATCGTGTTTAGTGAAGATATCAAATCCAGGCCATTGGCGAACGGCAATGCGTTCACTCTTGTCAGCAAGTAAGCATCCTTGTTGTTATTGGAAAAGCCTTGCAATGGCGTGTCTAAGTGGCTTGTCAACGCTGTGAGTTTCTTGTCCAATTTCTTCAAGATCTTGACGAAGCCTCGGTGATTCAATTCAGCGTACCACTTCAAGTTCCGGAAAATCGTCCGTAACTCCAAAAGAATAGAAATGATTTCGTCTAATTCATCGTGGGAATCTACCGGGTGACCAATCGTCTTGGTGTCATCGCTGTAGCCAAGTACTGACACTATTTTGTCCAAACGTCTGTTGTATTCAATGAACTTTGTATTGTAAAAGTCGTCGACGGTTTCGATATTTCTGTCCAACTCAAAGAAGAACTGCGAAAGCGTCAGTGCGAGAGCATCAGGATCGTCAATACCATGGCCATCGCCAGCATCAATCGTCTTGATGATCTTTTTAAGCTGCTTATAGTTGATGTAATTCGTAGACCATTCGGGAATTTGGTGGATAACGAGGGTTTTACCAAACTTCATTGCACTAAACTACCACGTCAGTTGGGTAGGGCAGAGCTAAACGAAGCGAAAGTGCCAAATGGTGCAAAGAAGTTGCAAATAAAACAAGTTGCAAACGGCGCGAATTGGCAACGTTTTCGTGATGCTCCACGTGCAGCACTCAAAGAGCCAGTAGGGCCAATACCACGGAAGAGAAGGAAGGACCGTGGGGTGGAGACTACGACCGTGAGACCCGTGGAGGGACCGGTGCCGCGACTGCGACGGCCATGGCCATGGGTGTGGCACAAGAGCCTACGGCACAACTACATGGTTTACGTACAATGCTGGAGGCACCGGTACGTATGACTACTGACATGGTTGAAACAGTTTACTGGAACCTTGACATCACGACCGGATATATACGACATTGGTGGTAGAGAGATGGAAGCGACACGGAGATGGGGTTCGGTAGTTGGTTCCGTGCGAGTAGTCATTGTTTGACGCAAAACGTGGTGCAGCAGGCTGATGTACTGAGAAACGTGCTAGGTATGATCGGCATGAAGAAGTGGGTGGAGTTGGTGAAACAAGGCACTGGGGAGAATCGAAACGGCCCGGGAAACCAACTGCTGCATTCAAACTACAGAGTTGAGATTCGTTATGTGTTTATCGTCGCGTATGCTGAATGCTGTAGACTGTGCATGGTGCATTATTTGACACTTTGGAGTGTAGCTTGCATTTAAAGTTGGTGACACTGTGGTGGAGTGAGCGGGGGCCATATGGAACGTGATAGAACGCTGCTTCACACAGTGGTGAAGTTGACCGGGGTACAAATTCGTATAACTACACTTGAGTGAGTGAGTGACGTAGTCTTCGCTAATGCAATGCGTACACTTTCTTGGTAATATATTGTGTATGTGATGTAATCTAGATGTTGGTGGGTATTAGTGGATTGTGTCTTTCTAGACAATACAAGCCGTATTTTAAGTGTCATGGGTTGTGTGGTAGAGTTATAGGAAGGTTATTTGTATGCTTTTACTGATTGTTGTACGATGCGGTTAGGTGCATAATTAAAAGAACACTGGGTTAGTATTCTAGAAGCTGACATGATTCAATACTGAAAAAGCCCATTTTGTATATATAACTAAGACATTCCTTGTAGTGTTTCTATTGCCAACCAATATGAGTTATTATTGGTCAATCTAGGTGAATTTAATAAAAATTGCCTAATTTGGAAGAAGGTTGCAAAAATATGCAAAGATCTGTAAACATCAAGTAGAATTCAAACAGCATTTTTATGATGAGTTTCTTACCCAACTTTATGGGAAAGTTAGGTTCACTTATCAGCAACATTGGGAATTTGTTTCAGATCAAAGCTAAAAGATTTTATTTCCGTTATTTCGATTTGAGTATGTAGTATAGCAAGAGGGAAACCATGCCATCAGTTCTACTATGTGACGTTATTACGTAACAGTAGTCCCACTAGATTTACAGGACTCAGTATTGAATTATGATCCTTGTAATATTACACCAATTTACTATTCTACAGTGTACATTATATATCTCATATATCAGAATATAAACCAAGCTATGTAGCGTATACAATTAGAGAAATATTCTGAATACCGTTCGGACCACGACATACATCCTCAGTGCTAATTTAGCCGTAAGATGTCGTCTTGTGTAATCAGGCTGATTACAATGGTGGAGGAACATCTGGAGCACCCTTACATGGTTGACAACCAGCTGGCATACCTGGGTTTGGAACAACATCATCGTATTGAATAGCGTTGTTGAATGGAGCAGACAAACCAGGGAAGAGGTGAGAAACAATCTTGAAGTTGGATGGAACATAGCCTTTACCAATCAAGAATTTTTGAGAGACAAGGTGAAGAGGGTCTGAGTACAAAGTCAAAACACCAGAGATAGTGTTGTAATTCCAGTCAAAGATGGTGGTACTTAATCCAATGTAATTGTTGTTACCAAAACCAGCAACAGTGTAGGTTTGAACAGCACCAACAGTACTGGCAACAAGTTCAGAGTCTTCATCTTCCATGTAAATAATTTCGGTAGTGTCAACAGCTAAGAGTGGGCTGTCCAAGAAAATGGTGGAGTGAGCTTGAGCATGAATACAACCTTGACCTAAGATTTTTGAGGTTTGGTGATAAATTTGGTTGTAGAAACAGATGTCACCATTGTTTTTGATGGTACCTAATGGAGCACCTAAAGCAACAATACCAGTAGATTTAGTTTTTTGGTAGAAAGTCACGAACCCATCGTTTTCCCAAGTAGCTGCGGTAATTGACATCACTGGAGTTCCGACTGAACCATCACCACCCATGAAGACATAACCGTCCTTAGTGTTAGTGAATTTAAGCCCAACCAAGTTGTAAGTTGGAGCAGTTAAAGATTCAAGAGAGTTGAAAGCAATGGTACCGTCATTAGTGATGGTGTTTAAGAAACCCAAAAGAGTAACGGATAAAGCAATAACGTTGTTGTTAGAGGAAATGTAGAATGCTGCATCTTTAGCAACGGTTAAAGAACCAGTAAAGACAGAAGCAACGTTGTTCCAGATGGACCAGTACACATTTGGTTCGATGGTGATGTCACCAACGGATAAATCAATGGCACCAGAGTTTACAGTATCCTTAGAAACTGTCTTAGATGCAAGTGCAGAAGCGATTGTAACAGCTGGAAGCAACACGTTTTTCAACAACATAGTTAAGTTAGCTAGTTTAATTGATGATATTAACGTTTTAATGATGTAGAAAACATTGGATATTTATACACTTTGCAGATGATCAGGCAATCGTTTAGCAGACATGAACTACCGTGGAACTGTAGCATTTGAATCTTACCGTGGAACTACTAGCCCTAAAAATCCATTGATGACAATGGCGACAATTCGGTAACAAATACGACTTACATATGCATGCAACCTTTAGTGGAAAATAATTGTTTACGTAAAAGATCGCGTCGCAAAATATGCACGTTGGAACACCTGTGATAATTGTTTTCATGACGACATAAGAACTTGAATTATCAGTAAAGCGTTTAACTAAACCTAACACTCGATATTAGAAGTTACAGTTAAATGTATGGGGTATATTAATTTAAGATTCTGGGCTTTCAAGCATTCTAAATGGCGGCAGTGAACTCCTATGTAATTGCCGAATTAAGCCACTAAGCAACAGGTGATCTGATAGATTCTAATTGGCCCTACAAGGTCGCTTTGGTGCAAAATATTCACGATTATTACATATTGAGGAAGTGTAAACTAAGCTCCGAATGTGGTTTGGTACTGCAACCGTCAAACTTCTTTGTTTTCCAGAAGCATCTACAGCTTTATTGCTCAAATCCTCACTTGGCTGTCAATGCCAATATTGTCTTGAACCGTAGTTTCGTAGTAATTCGGGGTATAGCTCCATCTTAGCAGTGTTGCGTTTTCTATCTCTGAGCTAAACACGCTGAAAAAAACGCAGGCAATGTTGATGACGCATAATGGATGTTTCATAAAACCCTTGCCGATCTTGGTATTTCCGAGTGTGGGTACTTTTATAGGCGGGCCGTTGAAGTTGTGACAAGAAACGGTAACATTTTATTTGGCAGTTTACTTGGCTCTGGACCAATTAAGCCAAATACGTGCCTTGACATATTTAGCCTATTCACCACGAAAAGTGAGTATATTCTACATTGGAGCTGCATCAGATTGATAGTTCCCATCTATCTGACAAGCGACTTTTTATGATAGTTTTGCCGACGACCTACCATTTTCACAGGCTCTAGAAGGAATATTTTTTTAAATATGAAGATGCTCTAATAGAAGACTTGGTCCGGATTTTAGCAAAAATACTTGATAATCCTGCTCGACATGAATAACGATTACCACCAATGAGATTGATTACGAGAATCAGGGCGCATTGCATGTTCAATTACCCTGGCTATGGTACCACATTCTAAAATGGACCCCGAAACATCCTGCTAACAGTCTACATTGTATTGTTTACGAACCACATTGTATCGTTTACGAACCACATTATATCGTTTACGAAGTATGGTGTCTGTCCGGCTTAGCGGTAGTGGCAACAATTCATTGTTCAAACTCAATTCAAGAGATCTACAAAGCAAATAAGGTGATACTATGCGGGTACCGGGCCAACCACAATAGAAACAAAGACCTTGTGATTCTTGTGTTCGATTTCAGTACACATCCTCCTGTATTGTCTAATTTGATTGACTAGACCTGTTAGACTAGACCGAGCCTTCTATGCAATTATACTCCCACATAGCTCACCATGCCTATTTCTAATCACTACAGTTGTGTATATGGCACGAGATCAAGTTTTCGTAAGTACCTTCTATTATAAGTCGAATTTACCACTGTACAGTATCCCAGTCTCCAGAATACCAAGCTTGTCGCCACGGCCATATGACGTTGCAATGGCACTGTTTTGGACGATAACACCTCGCTTGATCGACTATTTAGGCTACACTGTCGATACGGAAAAACTCGAGGCGTATGTGGAAACCCAGTGCGAGGTCCGTGGCTGCGCCTAAGGCAATTATCCGCGAAAGAACAAACACCACAATTAGTGACCTTGTCGGCACAATAGATATGCACACCAACAAACACATCACAGTTCCGTCTGTTGAAGTGAGTCTAAATCATACAGACACACTCAGAATGCCATCTGGACGTGATGTAGCTTTCCATTATGGCACTTCAATTTCTTTGTCTGATTTGTCCGGTAGATCAACTAAATTAGGCTTTGCAAAGGCCAAATCTGACAGTTGTGTCCATTTTGGTCACTAAAATCGACTCCGTTACCTCGACTCCACAAACGGTGACACAAACGGCATGCGATACCCCACTAATTGTTCCAGGTGCCGTCGCCCTCAGCTGCCATATGTATCATATGGTCCACATGGTCAATTCTTTCGATTTCCCTGACGGTGGGAGAGTCGTGTCGGCGACACCTTCCGTTTACGTCAACACTCATCGATTTCTTTAATATATAAGTATCGACGATTAGAACCAAATATCGCCTCCACTTCTCCATCAATCATGTCTGATAGTATGTAAACAAGCCAAATTATTGTATTACACGGGGCAATTACTAACGTTAGTTACTTACAAATTCCACCCAAATAAAAAAGCTACCATCGTCACCGCTCCGTTCTCTGGGGGCCAACCTAAAGGTGGTGTCGAGTTAGGACCAAAGTACATCCTCGAAGCTGGTTTCGAAAAGCAAGTGCAATCATTAGGATGGGACGTCGCTATTGAAAACCCTTTGAAGGGAACCGATTACGAGTCGCACAAGTCTAACGAAAAGGACTCGTACGGTGTGAAAAACTCGGCCATTGTGTCTGAATCATGTAAGAAGATCTACGACTCGGTGTTGAAGAGTTTGAAAGGTGACAGATTGCCTGTCACCATCGGTGGTGACCACTCTTTGGGAACTGCCACTGTGGCTGCTGCCTTGACCCACAACCCAGACACCTGTGTTTTGTGGATTGATGCTCATGCAGACATTAACACTCCTAAAACTACCGATTCCGGTAACTTGCATGGATGCCCAATGTCATTTGTCATGGGATTGGATGTCGAATCATACCCACCAGACTTCAAATGGGTGCCACAAGTGTTGAAACCAAACAAGATTGCCTACATTGGATTAAGAGATGTCGATGAAGGAGAAAAGAAAATCTTGAGAGAAAATAATATTCCAGCATTCTCCATGTACCACGTTGACAAATACGGTATTGGAAAAGTTATTGAAATGGCTTTAGATAAAGTCAACCCTGACAGATCCGCGCCAATTCACTTGTCATACGACGTGGATGCCATTGATCCATCTTTTGTCCCTGCTACTGGTACCAGAGTCGAAGGTGGGTTAAGTTTACGTGAAGGGTTGTTTGTTGCTGAAGAAGTTGCCCAAACCGGGTTATTATCCAGTTTGGATATCGTGGAAACCAACCCAATGTTGGCCGAAACCGAAGCGCACGTCTTGGACACGGTCAGTGCCGCTTGTGCCATTGGTAGATGTGCATTGGGCCAAACCTTATTATAGGCAAATTTCACGACGTCAATGACTTTCAATGTATCTAGGTGTATATATCAACGTAAAATAGAAACGAAATTTCACTACCACCTGTAGACCTGAACTGATGCTCCACGTCCTGGTTACTTTGTTTTTCGCAAGGCTGTGTGTCCTGCTTCTGTGCAACTGATAATGCACTAACCAGGATCTGCTATATACATCACCGCATTTCATCGTATGCCACCAACCAGTCAGTTCCTACAGCCACGTCCATGTACTGGTCATTAAGAGACGTTGAGCTCAAACATCCATACTGTATCAACATACACTTCCGAGAATCTTTTTACCCCTGGCACCGTTGTATTCATCCTCGTCGTTTAAACTGTCCCGATAGTACATTATCCTGAATCAAATATTATTTTCTATGGCATGTGGCAGGAAAACAGTAACAATTACCAGGGACATGGCATGGCTGTGCAGCTGAAAGTAACATGAGCACAGTGGATCTGTCGGCGTACTACAGAGTCATTGATGCTGGGACGTCATCTCGCAGCCGTTTCTGTCTGGGTCTGAGTGCACTTGTCAAAGACACCCAGAAACGTCGACTCTCAGATCTATTTTCCACCATTCTCGCCCACAACAAAACTGCCGAGGACATTCACCCATCCACTGTCCCGATGACCGAAGTTGTTGCTAAATATTATCAACAAACGCCCCGAGTAGGTTCATTATTGACAAAATAATCCGATTTTCACGTGATTGTTTTATCATTCACCCCTATATATAAAGGGTATTTGAAGCAATGGAATGAATTTCACATCGTGGATTTTTAGTATTGTCCATTGAGTCAAGATGTCGACGATTATTGCTTCCAAAGTCCCTGCTTCTGTTACCACCGAAAAGTTGACCAACTTTTTTTCGTTTTGTGGAAAGGTCGATTCTGTAACTCCCCAACCAGATGCTTCCAGTGAGTCCAGCACATATGAAATTCATTTTGAAAGTCCAAAGGCGTTATCCACCGCATTATTATTGAATGACGCTGAATTAGACGGGGTTTCTATCCAGGTTGTGGAAAAACCAGTTGACCTCAAGGCCACCGCAGGACCACCACCTGCGTATGTGGAGGGAGAAAATAAGCCAGATTTGGCCGGTGATAACAAGGTGCAATCGACCAAAACTGGTGATGAAGAGTACGATGACATTTCGCAGGAAGAAAAGCCAAAGTACGCTATCATGGCGCAATTGTTGGCCAATGGGTACGTTGTTTCCGATAAGGTTATCAACCGTGCGATTGAAATCGACAAGAAGAACGGGTATTCTTCCAGATTCCACAACTTTGTAACCAGCTTGGACGAAAAATACATCCATTCGCAGGTGCCTGGGACCACTGCTAACAAAAACTTGGTTTCTGCTCAAGGGAAATTATCAGACTTGCAAACACAATTGACAAACAAGTACTCTAAGACATTATCGAAGTATTTCGAAAAGGCCACTTCCCATCCATATGGGGTTAAAATTCATGAATTTTATAAAGGGTTTGCCAAAGACGTTCAAGAGGTTCACAAAGAGGCCACTAGATTAGCCGAATTGCAAAAGAATGCTGAGGCTGAAGCCAACGCAAACGCTAATGCTGCTGAAGCTGAAGCCAAGACCGAAGCCAAAACTGAAGCTGCCGCACCAGAAGCCTCTAAACCTGAAGCTAGCAAAGCAGAAGCCAAAGCTGAGGCTAGCAAAGCAAAAACTGAACCAGTATCTGAAAAGAATTGATCTTCATGTATTATTTAATTAATTGAACGTAATTTCACACAGCAATTTAGGGTTTCAATGAACAATTTCAGAAATCCAGAATCATGCAAACGTAATATCGAAAATCTAGTATCAAGGCTGCAAGTAACACATTTCTGCTTCGAAACATTATGATGACAGCTTAGACAATTCAAGAACAACCAAAATAGTGTAGGTCAAATTACTTTACCTATATTGCTAGATTAGCCGTAGGACTATTTAGAATCCAGTACAATGTGTCCTGAGCTGGTTAAATGCTGTATTCGCAGTTTTGGTACCACAATTGAAAGCTGGTCATATGCTGTCTTTGTTCTGGTACGAGAATTCAATTTTCTGTTTGCTGAACCCATTTGTGTTAGTTGAGAAACCTCTACAAAATCCGCTGTTTGTGGGGCCTGGAAACGTTTCACAAACATGAACAACCAGGTCATAATCCAGCACTTGAACCGCATCCGGCCCATCGTGATGGACCATGAGCCACAAGTTGTCTGCTGGTAAGTAAAACTCTCGACACAAACGAAACCCAGTGCGCTAACAACAGGTACTTTGAGGTGTACAGCTACTTTACCGAATCCGTCACTCCAACGGTAACTTTGTGCAGATTTATAGAGTTCTTAAAGACCGTTCGCCCCACCAATCCTTCGGTGAACCAATTGGTGAGGTTGCTCCAGAATAATGTATCCTACGATGAAATCATCAAGATGGTGTAACGGCCACAAACCTAAATCAACGGCTATACCCGTCAACATGAAGCCGCAGGTAACAGAGCACGAGATGAAGCTGCAACGCTTCACCTTGTATCTCCACACGGACCGGAAATATCGAACTCCGTAAAACCATCACGGTGCCAACAAATGCAATTGCTGCAAAAAATCTTAACGCTTCATATTGGCCAATCCCACACATTGTACATTGCCCCAATTCCGAGGAAGTCTGCCAACAAACTCACCTGGACTAATAAACATACTGAAGCTAGTAAACATACTGGAGCTAGTAAACATAACATGCTCTTTGCTGTGTAACCACAACCGCTGGTGAGCCGCTGCCGTCTTCATGGTCCTCTTCGGCCTGAGACTGGACAGAACCCGCGGCAACCTACCGCACATGTATGGTAGCGCCACGCGGCCAAGCACGATCAGCAGCACCGGCATCGTACCCCACAAGACCAGTTTGAGGGAGATATAACGTGCCGAACCATAACCTCGGCTTTTCTAGCGAATAAATAGAACCACAATTTTTGTGATTCAACTCGTTGTTTGTTACAGAATTTGAACCGTTGCCGTCATGACTACCTTGAACCAAGACTGGGCTAAAAAGAGTGTATGGAAATCAGACATATTTGCTGGTAAAGTTGTATTCGTTACTGGTGGTGCTGGTACCATTTGTAAAGTGCAAACTGAGGCTCTTGTGTTGTTAGGTGCCAATGCTGCCATTATTGGTAGAAACCAGAAGAAGACCGACGAAGCTGCTGAACAGTTGTCCAAGTTGAGACCAGGAGCTAAGGTGATTTCCTGCGCCAACGTGGACGTTAGAGACGTCAACTCTATTAAACAGGCCGTGGACAGAACTGTGGCCGAATTGGGAAGAATTGACTTCGTTATTGCCGGGGCCGCTGGTAACTTTTTGAGTGATTTCAACCACTTGTCGTCCAATGCGTTCAAGTCTGTCGTATCAATTGACTTGTTGGGGTCCTACAACACTGTCAAGGCGTGCTTTGAAGAATTGAAAAAGTCGAAGGGATCTATTATTTTTGTCAGTGCGACGTTGCATTACTACGGTATTCCTTTCCAAATCCACGTCGGTGCTGCTAAAGCTGGGGTTGATGCTCTTTCCAATGCTTTGGCAGTCGAATTAGGTCCATTGGGTATTAGATCTAACTGCATTGCTCCAGGTGCCATTGGAAGCACTGAAGGTATTACGAGATTGGTCAAGAATGTCGATGAAGCTCGTAAGAAGATTCCATTACAAAGATTGGGTACTACTCAAGATATTGCGGAATCAACCGTTTTCTTGTTCAGTCCTGCTGGTGAATACATTACCGGTACTACATTGGTTGTTGACGGTGGTAGCTGGCACTTGGGAACGGCCATGGCTAACCAATATCCTGTTGAAATCATCAAGAGGAACAGTGAACAAGGAAAGTTATAAGTTTGGTTTATAGTCAAGTAAGTCGAATCAACGTTATCGTGTTATTGTAATTTATCGTATTGCAAATATAAATACTATTTCAGCAAGTTAATCTATTTTGTTGGTGGACATAATTCAACAATCTTTTCGGCAGCTGGGTCCAAGTCTTCGAATGGGAACAATTTCAAACCGGATTCTTTGATCAATTGAACGGCTTCTGGCATCTTGGTACCTTGTAATCTGACGACAACTGGAATCTCCAAGTTCAAGTTCTTGGAGGCAGCAATCAAACCTTGGGCAACGTAGTCACATCTGACAATACCACCGAAAATGTTGACAAAGATACCATTGACGTTTTTGTCTCTCAAGATGATTTCGAATGCCTTTTGGATAGTTTCTGGGGTAGCAGTACCACCACAGTCCAAAAAGTTAGCAGGAGCACCACCGTACAATTTGATGATATCCATAGTTGCCATGGCTAAACCAGCACCATTGACAATGTTAGCGATGTTACCATCTAATTTGATGAAATTCAATCCGTATTGAGAAGCTTCAACTTCAGCTGGGTCTTCTTGGGTTGGGTCTCTCCATTCAAAAACTTCCTTTTGTCTGAATGAAGCGTTGTCATCGAAACCCAACTTGGCGTCCATGGCCAACACCTTGTGGTCTGGAGTTTCCGACAATGGGTTAATTTCAACTTGGGTACAGTCACGTTCAATGAAACATTGGTACAAGTTTTGGATGGTCTTGGCAGCTTCTGGGATAGCTTCTTGGGTGTAGCCTAACACACTGGCGACCTCGGTGGCCAATTTGTCAGAAACACCTTCTTCCAATGGAACTGGGAAAGTCTTGATGGCTTCTGGGGTGTCGTGAGCAACACCTTCAATGTCCATACCACCTTGAGACGAAGCAACAATCATTGGCTTTTGAGAAGCTCTGTCCATCAAAATAGCAACGTAAGCTTCGGTTCTGGCGTCTTTTCTTTCGACAATGTACACAGCAGTAACTTCCTTACCAGAAGCACCGGTTTGTTTGGTGATGATTTTGTGTCCCAACATTTGTTTAGCCAAGTCTTGGGCTTCTTCTGGAGTAGAAATCAACTTAACACCACCTTGCAAACCAGAATCAAAGTGACCTTTACCTCTACCACCGGTCAAAGCTTGGGCTTTGATGACCAATTCGTTGGTACCTAATTCTTTAGCAACCTTGTAGGCATCTTCTGGAGTGGTGGCAGCAGCACCTTTTGGCACACCAACACCGTACGACTTCAATAATTGGGCCGATCTGTATTCATGAAGAGAAAGGAAACGTTTAGACACAACAGGCTAAATGTTAGTATTTATATCGAAAATTATGATGAATTGGTTTTGCAATGTTTCAAAACTCTGACTGCGGGGGTTTCATCCTCTGTACCTTGTGTTTCAGGCAATCGCACCTGGTACGCCGGTCTAGCCAATTGTTTCACAATTTGCCATGGGACACTCTGGTTGGCGGTTTGAAGATCGAGTCTTGTGTTGACTCCGATAGGACCCGTGGTGTCATTGAGCGAATGCACCGGTGCAGTTCAGTTTTTCGCTCGATGGCGTTTCTGATTCAGTTTTGCTGCGATTTCGCTGCGACTTGAACACGGTGGTTCCACACATCACCACGATTGGTACACCGCTGGAACTATTGCCATCCGTTGCTGGTGATCTCTACAACCAGGAACTGGTTTTGGAAAAGCATTGGCAAAACTGTCAATTGCCGCATTTGTGGCGGTTGCAATACATACTCTAGCTCTAAGGACTGCTCTGGATAACATTGCGCTAGTGTTTTCAAATATAAACCGTGGCAATCACAATATTTATATAAAGCGACAAAAACGTAGTAAATTTTTTGTACCCTTTATATTCCGGTGAAGAATTGTCCGAGTGAAATAGTGCATATATCCCGTAGTAGAAAGAGAGGTGTAGAACCGTCAGAAACACACGGGAAAAACGTCCAATTGCGGCGGAAACTGGACACTTGCTACCGCATAGGGCTAGGTTGTATATCGGTGTTGTTTTCAGTCGATTTGGGCTGTTTTCAGGGAGTTGTAGCTGGTGGAGTATCTCGGCGATTCTCGGAAGTTTCCACATTTATATTTAAACTTTGGGCCCGCAGGATGGTAATGTATGGCAATGGATTCTTCCACTCGCACTAGCAGCACCGTGGTCCACGCTAAGCTCGGACCTGGCAGCACCACGGACCCACCGGCGGCGCGACACCACACCGGGTTCACCGAACGCACAATGAGGGGAATGGTATATTCCGGATCGGTAATCTTTTGCGTGTGCAGGATGTTAACTCTGATTGAATCGGACCCACACCTGCCCCACTAATGCCAGAACTGCGTTGGTCGATGATTCAAACCACTAAGATGTATGGCACTGAACCACGGTGTGACAAACTGGACAACTAGAAACTTTGGTGTTGAGAACGACAGCTGGACCTGCCCGTCGCTTCAACTGTCTGTTTCAATTATTGTGTCTTACGCCGTTTGACGTACTGTACCCTGCCACATGGTGCTCCTGTGCACTCCAGAACCGTCCTCATCGTTCCTCATACGGACCATTTGTGCCTTGCTCCACCACAGGATCCAGGAGAACACCGGCCAACGTTCATCGTCGTGTTTTGCCTACTTCGTTGTGGTGGGTTAAGCGACCTGGTCGTGGTTGTGACACGCACTACCCTGAAACTGTTCCGTACGGGCCATTACATAATGCCTGTAATAAACCGTTTATTCAACGCAGTCGGACTACCGCAGTAATCCACATCGTGTCAGCACCTCTGAATTGGTTGTATCCACAACAAGACCCCTATTCCTGGTCAACTGTAGAGTGCAAGCCTTTCTCAGACTTAGTTTGTACTGTACCAAATCTGATTTAACTTGTCGAAAATCATTTTGCAAAAATGGTTTAACTTCAAACAACCCATCGGTCTGTATCGGTCGAAGACCACCAAGCATCGCACACCTAATTGACCAAGACTCTTTCACTTGTCTATTTGCGGCAATAGTCCAGAAAGAGTACATGCATGAATAATGTTCTATGCACGTGCCACGTGTGGGTGCAAAACGTCTCGAGGTTTACCGGCTAAAGTTAGACAGTGTCTTTCTGACTCTTCCATGGCTGTAATGATTGAAACCAATTGATGTTTGTTGGTTAAGGAATTTAATACCACAAAGGGCGATTGTTATCTTTGAAAGGAAGGTGGAGCTTCGGAATTGTCAACATTGGCATCTTGCCAATACCAGAGATGATACAGAGTTCATATAGGGTGTTGGTAAGGTGCAAAAGGTTTAGCAATATGTAACATATTTCAGATTTTCTTGTGAAATATGTGTAGAGTATTACCAGAAAGTCTGAAGGAACATTTCTTTGCAAGACAGATTTCTGTCTAGAAGGACTTCAAGGTTTGCGCGTGAACTATCACTCCACAAACTAAACATTCATCAAATCACCACTGACTCTCTGTTTATTAGCGAGTTATTGAAAAATGAAACGGTTCCGGTAGCAAATATAAATGTGATATATCGTTAGTTCGCTCTTCCACATTTTGATGTTCATAGAGTCAAAACGATTGGAAACTGAAACCTTAGTAAGACAGAAATTGATGTGTTTGTACAAATATCTTTAGTTCAAGTTTTCGTTGTTATTTGTAGCATGTTTGGGCTAGTTTCTGAAGCTAAAACATCTCTATTCTCCTAAATTGTTTAAATAATAATTTCCTCCAATGAACATTCTACCTCCCAATAAATTCTCCTCTTCAATTAAGTTCAAACTTATCTATTAGACACCACCAGAATTCCTACCTAAACCCTGTCTCCTGAGTCTCTGCCCCGTCTACCATTTCCAACAAGTGTAAGAATGTGTAAAGTATCCAAATGACTATCTTTTTTAAAATTTAAAGACACAAGAAAACTCCCCAATTTATCCATTCTACTGGATTTATCGTCCACAACCTCCCACTTCCTAGTCTTTATCAGGATTGTCTGCCGACTCTTTCTTCCAATAATGGCTGCAAAATGATTGGTTATATACAGTACATGATGATGTATATCGCATCGCAACTTGAAAGTGAAATATTTCAATCTACACTATTGATTGAGCTATGGCCGTACGGAAAAAGGTTCTCAGGCCAGTCTATGACGACTATGACGAAGATAACGACTTGGATAATGTATTGATGCAAAAAAATTTACATGAAAACGAAGATGATGATGACTTGAGCACATTGTCATTTGGTGCATTAAATTCAGCTCAGAAGAAACTCAACAAAAAGACCACAAAATCACGAAAAGAGAAGCACATGTCATACCACAATGATTCTTCTAGTGAACAAGAATCAGATAGTGATGACTCACAGGGCTGGCTGTCTGATTCCGATTCTGATTCTGATGCACCACCAGAATCAAGTTCGACTAGAAAGCACAGTAAGCATGACCAGAAGAAGAAAAAGAACAAACATGCACCCGCAGAGGCATCTTCCAAGAAGCCAGTTTCAAAAGTCAGAAAAATCCCCGGCTTGGACACTAATCCCAAGTATTCCCAATCAAACCTATATGGAGATATCAGGTTTGATGCCACCTATGGTAAGGCTGACTTGATTCAGACGAGAAAAAATTACGCATTCTTGGACGAATACCGTCAGCAAGAAATCCAATCAATGCAATCGATTTTGAAGGATAAGAAATCGGCCCATATGTTGAGCGACCATGAAAGACAAGACATCGAACAACAATTACAGTCATTGAAATCGAGACTAGACACGATGAAAAACCGTGATTTGGAGCACAAAATCTTATCCGATCACAAACGTGAGCAAATGGCCAAGTTTAAAGAAGGTAGCCAGTCCAGACCATACTTCCTCAAGAAATCAGAGAAACGTAAGTTGATACAAAAGGCAAGATTCGAGTCCATGAAATCCGGCCAGAGGGAAAAGGTCATGGAGAGGAAGAGAAAGAAGAGATTGGGAAAAGAGTTCCGGCAATTGGAGTTCAACCGGCCTCCCCAGTGAAATTGTTCACTTCTCCATATCTTCGTTTTGGCATGCATTGTTATGCCGTTGTACACTAGACAGGATCGTAATAGACACTTCCAGCTCAGACGCTGCCCATCGACTGTTGGCATTATTTACACCGTTTTCTTGATTATTAATTATCTATATAAACTAGCTATGTCAATAACTACACGGTATGATTAGTTCTGGTAAACAGCACGGTGCCGCCGGGACAACAAACCCGCGGCTTCTGGCTAACTATATATATGAAGCACAATTGTAGAACAGTGGTGGTTCCCATCGGAAAGATAAATCACCACTAAGATGGACACTTATTTTCACAAAATAACAAGCACCAACAAATGGCACCGAACCGGCCTACGATTGTTTGTTTTCGTGGACGGTCCAGTCCTCCCACGACCCTACGTAGTTTCCTCTCTTCTTGTACCCGAAACACTTGGCCAATTCCTCAGCTGCCGATGATCTCACTCCTCCCAAACAGTAGAAAATCAAGTTTTTGTCCTTGGACGGCTTGTCAAATCCAAATCCGTCCTTGAATTCCTCTTCTGGTAAGTCCAATGCCCCTGGAGATGACTTGAATGGGATGTTCACCGCCCCCGGAATATGTCCGTCCTGGAATTCAACAGGCTCCCTAACATCTACCAACACGGTGTCAGCGAATTGTTCTGGGTGGGTGGCAATCTTCTTGACCTTTTCGTAGTCAACAATCTCCGCTTCGGAGTCAGTCGACAAAACGCTGTATTTTCTCGTCAAGTTACCATTTATTCTGGCCCCAGGCAAAGAAAGTGATTTCCAACCCAAGGTAGAAAACCGGGAATTATGCGTCAAAACCGCTCTGGCGGCACCATATCTGCCAGCACAAACCGCTAATGGTCTCAAACCCTTGCTAACAAACATCACCCCACAATTACAATGATATCTATCGATTGTGATTGTGATTCATCATTTGCCCTGGTTTTTTTCCCTCATGGCCGGCAGGAACCCGCGGCGCTACCATTGGCGGTGGTTGCACGGAGGGTTCCGGAGAAGGTAGGAAGCCGTCGTGGGCGGCCCCGGAAACGGCTAGACGCTTAAGTATGGAGGGCATTTTGCAACACTTTGCGACCACAGTTGATGTGAAGTATGTTGAATGAGAGAAGGTCAATGTGAGGTGGAGGATTTGGTGATGTGAGGTGGTGGAGAATGTGGTAAGTGTGAGTGAGTGGTCTGCTGGCAGGTGTGAGTGAGTGGCCGGCTGGTGCAGTTTCTGTGCTTGTCGTGGTTGTGGTGGCTATTTTGTACTGTTGAATCAGCTAGTAGGGTTTCTTTATGTTTTCAGAGTAGAGTGTGTAACAAGGCAGCAGAGGCGATGTGTAGAGTTAGAACGGTAAATGGATGGAGTGATTGGGTGTTAAGTGGACTTGGTTTCCACTGCGTGAGGTTGCTTCTTCTCACTGTACAATGGCTGCAAAATTAGTCTGGGAAGGAAGTGAATTTAGCATCACCAAGTTTGTTGGAGATCTGCAATTTTGTCTAAATAACATCTTGTAATGCATTGTTGAAGCAGAAATCGTTCTGTTGGAGAAATTTCGAGTTTGCTGTTTAATGCTTTCTCGTTGCTGAACTGGTACGCCGATTAAAGCAACGACTAGACTAATCTTCATTAAGAATATTGGAACTTGTATTCTGTTTCTTGTACAGTTGACATCCGGGGGCTGGAGCCGTTTCAGGTTTCATTGCGCTAAAGTGCGTTACCGTGCATCTGCATTAAATCGGCTATTGAGCCTGGCCACGGCCAGAACTTGAAAACTCCACGGAATCAGACCAATGTGGATTCCTTCAGTTTCTGCGCGTACTATACAACTACTGAAGGCCTGCTATCCATCTTTAACCAAATGGTGCCCCGGTTTGGCCTTGGGAATTTCAATTAGGGTTATTGCCAAGGTTCTCATACTCTTCTTGTTGTATGAGCTTACCTTTGCTTTTGTTAGCTTCACGTTTTCATCCAATGACTGCCAAGAAGAGCTTACCACCATTGCTTTTGTTAACGTCACATTGCACCAACTAACGCCAAGAAGAGCGTACCACTTCATCCTGGATTCAACGAGACAGGCACTAGCTCGTCCCGTTTGATCTACTCGAGTTCCACCAATCTACCCATTTGTCTGACACGAATTTGTTCAGCCTCTACTACCTTACAAAACTCACTTTACAAGACTACTCACCCAAACTACTTTCTTCTCAAATCACTTTTATTGACTCTACTCTAGATCTATATTATTGGGTGTTGAACTGAATTGTACATAAAATTAAATCGTAACTTCATAAGTGTTGAACTTTTAAGTTGTTTCGCTTAGAATAATCCGTCAATTTCACCATCGTCATTGACTTCAACATTCATAAAACCACAGTGTGTTGGTAACCCTGGAATGGTTTGAATTTCAGCAGCTAAAGCATACAAGTATCCGGCACCAATTGAGGCTCTGACGTCTCTGATTGGGAAAGTGAATCCAGTTGGAACACCCTTCAAGGCTGCATCATGAGACAAAGAGTATTGGGTCTTTGCAATACAGATTGGCAAGTTTCCAAATCCTTGTCTGGTGTAAGTATCAATCTTCTTTTGAGCTTCTTCAGAGAATTCGACAGAACCAGCACCGTACATTTCTTTGGCAATGGTAGCAATCTTTTCTTCAACGCTTGGAGCGGTGTCGTACAAGAACTTGAAATGCTTTTCTGGAGAGTGAGCTGCCTTGATGACTCCGTTAGCCAAGTCAATTGCTCCCTTACCACCTTCCTCCCAGTGGTTGGAAACAATGGCATCGTCAGCACCGTATTTCAAAGCTTCTTCTCTAATGACTTCGTGTTCCTTGTCGGTATCAGATGACATCTTGTTGATGGCGACAACAACTGGCAATCCGTAGGTCTTAGCGTTCGAAATGTGCTTACCCAAGTTGCTACAACCGGCTCTTAATAACTCAACGTTTTCTTGAGTGTATTCTGGAGCCAATGGAGCACCGGCCTTAACTTCTGGACCACCACCGTGAACTTTCAAAGCACGAACGGTAGCAACAATCACAATGACATCTGGAACCAATCCTGAAGATCTACATTTGATGTTGATGAATCTTTCACCACCCATGGTGAAATCGAAACCGGCTTCGGTGACAACGTAACCTTCTTGTTGAGCTTTTTCTTCAGCAGTCAAGTCTGGGGAAGTACCGACCAATTTTAATGCCATTTTATCGGCCAAAATCGAAGAAGCACCGATAGAAATGTTAGCAAATGGACCAGCATGGACAAACACTGGGGTACCTTCTAAAGTTTGCATGATGTTTGGCTTAATAGCGTCCTTTAACAATGCAGTTAAGGCACCAGCACATCCAATGTCCTCACAAGTGATTGGTTCACCAGCCTTGGAAGATGCAACAACCATCTTACCCAATCTTTCTCTCAAATCTTGTAAAGAGTTGGCTAAGGCCAAGATAGCCATACATTCAGATGCAACAGTGATATCGAAACCGGTCTTTCTGGTCATACCTCTTTCGGTTGGAGCTTCACCAACGGTGATTCCACGTAAGAATCTATCGTTACAGTCAACAACTCTTCTCCAGGTGATAGTATCTGGGTCAATATCTAATCTGGCGAATCTGGAGATTTCTTCTTCGGTCAAGCTGTCAGGGTCGGTCTTGTCAATTCCAAGCTTCTTCAATCTGTGCAACATACAAGTTGGGAATTTTCTAACACCCTTCTTTGCTGGAACCAATCTCTTGTATAATGGACCATCTTTTTGGGTGTTTTCGTGGAACATTCTGGTATCAATGGCAGCAGCTAACAAGTTGTTTGCCATGGTGATGGCATGAATATCACCAGTGACATGCATGTTGAACTCGTCCATTGGAATAACTTGGGAGTAACCACCACCAGCAGCACCACCTTTAATACCAAAGGTAGGTCCCATGGATGGTTGTCTAACGTTGGCAAAAACGTTCTTGTTCAAGTGAGCACCTAAAGCTTGGGCCAAACCAACTGTGGTTGTGGATTTACCTTCACCAAGAGGAGTTGGGGTGATACCAGTAACTAAAACGTATTTACCGTTGTTCTTTTGTTTCAATCTGTCCAAGATGTTCAATGACACTTTAGCCTTGTACGAACCGTACAATTCCAATTCAGAGTGTAACACACCGGCATCGTAAGCAACTTGGTCAATCTTCTTAGGTTGTTGCGCTCTAGAAATTTCATAATCGGAAGGGACAGGCTTGAGCAAGTTTAACTTAAGAGGGTTTGAGAAAGTGGTAGTTTCATTGTTTTTAGCGTAGTGTCTCTTAGCAGCCAAAATGACGTTTTCTAAAAGACAAGCAACAGTCATTGGACCAACACCACCTGGAACTGGAGTGATCAAGCTAGCTTTTTCTTTAGCAGCTTCAAATTCAACATCACCTACCATTCTCGAACCAGATTTCTTGGTGGAGTCTGGAATGAAGTTGGTACCAACATCAATGACTACAGCACCTTCCTTCAACCATTCACCTTGAACAAATTGTGGTTGGCCAATGGCAGCAACAACGATATCTGCTCTAGACAAGTACAACTTGATGTCTTCCAAAGCAGTCTTGGAGTGAACGGTGGTGACAGTAGCGTTGTTTTTGGTCAATAATGACGCAATTGGTTTACCTACAATGTCGGATCTACCTAAAACAACGGCGTTTTTACCGGAAATAGAGACGTTGTGGTGGTCTAACAATTCCAAAATCCCCTTTGGAGTACATGGCAAAAAGTTTGGTTCACCACCCTTTTTGGCCAATTCACCCACGTTGAATGGACCAAAACCGTCGACGTCTTTGTCAGCAAGCACAGCGTTGGTGACTTTGACTTCGTCGATATGATCTGGTAATGGTAATTGAACCAAAATACCGTCGACAGTGATGTCTTCATTACACTTGGTAATTGCAGAAAGCAACTCGAATTCAGTGGTAGATTCTGGTAACTTGACAAGTTCACACCCGACGCCAGCTTCTTCAGCAGCCTTCAACTTCATCTTGACGTATGTAGACGAATCTGGTCTATCGCCGATTTGAAAAATCACCAAATTGGCAGTAAAGTCGTGGTGCTTTGACTGCAATTCTTTGATTTCATCATGGATATTGCTTCTGATCTGCTGGGCAATGGCTTTGCCGTCAATAATAGTAGCAACCATTGTAGTTGTTGGAAAAAGAAGAATGAAAATGATTTTCACTGATAAATATTATAAGGTATGTACGTGGTTGACTCGTGCTTAATTACCTGCACCGTGGTGATTGGACGTGATACGTGCGTCCGAGATGGTGCAACATTGGTGCCAGTACTAGTACGACATCGACCTACGGCTACCGCCATGACTCACTAATCTTGCAGGCACCATGACTCGGCCCAGATCTGCAATCTAAACGATAATAACAGTAGGAGTACTGAGGCCCATTGGGGAGAATATCAACGACATTTCGCAATTTCGTCATTCGATGCTAGCCGTTTAACAGTCCTACAGCGAAAAATTGCACCAACAACAGCTTTTCTATCATGTTTCTATCCAAACACAATTACCTAATTCGGAACATATACATATACTAAATAATGCACTGATAACACCATTTCGGAAATGCGGACAATTACAGAAGACGACAACGAGAATGTTGTGGGATATACAGACAGAGGCGTGGTGTTACTATGCTACTGCTGGCAGCAATGGTACGTGGCATTGTGTTTGGGCTTATCTGTATGTTTATCGCGTCTCAGTGAAAGGTTCGGCGATATCGTTGACGCAGTTGATTGGGCAGGAAATATTGCGGATGGTAAACTATCACAGAGGGAAAACTGCTGCAGGATGGTGCTCTAGAGCAATGCATAGCACTCTGTTGGTGATACTCTAAGTTAATTACACAGTATATTTCTGCAGCAGTAGATTTACGAAGCTGCACGGCTGTTTACACCAAAATTGCTTTTATACCACGTTGGTTGTGGTAAAATAATGTTGTGGATACCAATATGGCTGCAAAAAGGGCCATGTTGTTTTATTGCAGTACAGCAATTAGGTCTATGGAATTGTAATACAGCACCATAAATAGCTCACTTAAACAGTTTCACCTGGGCAAACCATTTGCATTGAACAGATTTCTTTAATGAACAGGTTTCTCCTCTAGGCAGCTTTCTTACTGACAATCGGTCTACAATCCATGCCAGCAACTGTTACGGGTGGTCTTCCAATTGGTTAATGCCTAATTTTTTTTTTTTGCTGTAGCACTTGGTGCTTCATCTACGTAGTTTACTATCCTGTTCACTTTTTTTCTACAAAGTAGTCTATGTTTCATCTAGAGTTTTTACATAGCACTTGAATTGTGGATGCCATTCTACTCTCTTCAGCAATTTGCCTTCATCCTCTTGAATAACAAATTGTGGTATTTTCTGCTTGTGCACATTTGACTAAGCTCCCGCTATGCTTGACTTCCTTTTCCAAATATGGCTTCTACTTCACCAAACGATTTAGGGTCGTCTAAGTTCGTATTGGTGCCATCCTTGTTGAGACCGGAAAGCACTGTTCCTGGTCCAAGATTGGCTGTATGGCTGATACCCTGGTTTTGCAAATATTCCATTGATTTGGCCCATTGCACTGGCTGGTGGTTGCACTGAAGGGTATTTTCAACAGTTTGGGCTGCATCAGTGCTAGGCTTTCCTGTCAAATTGCTTATAATTGGCACTTTTTGGGAGTTTATGGTGGATATCATCGGACGAAGCTGATCAGCAATGTCACGAAGAATGTCAGAATGAAACGGGATTTCTACTGGTAACAAGACTTGCTTGAGAATTGTTTTCTTGCCTGTGTTCAATTCGGCTATTGTCGACTTTATCTTCGACAATTCTCCAGAAAGGACGATCTGACGGTACGAGTTGATATTTCCGAGAATGTTATTTCGTGTGGCTACATCGATGACTTTTTCGCTGTTGGTTCGAGTGCCCACTAGACAAGCCACCATTCCGTAACTCACAGAGGAGCTGGCGATAGCCTGTTCCATTAGCATACCACGCTTTCGCACTAGCGACACGGCCGTAGGGAAATCTATGATGCCAGAAAGAAGTAACGACGTATATTCTCCCAACGAATGGCCCATGAGAAAACTAGCTTTCTGGACCAAATCTACGTCGTGCTTTCGCTCAATGATCTTGTATATGATATATGATGTCGTCAAGATCGCGGGCTGAGCATTTGATGTCTTCAATAACCAATTTTTGTCCGTCCCATCAAATAACTTTTCCGTGAACTTGTTACCTAAGGTTTCGTCAATGATGTTTAATTCGGACTGGAACGTACTTTGGTACGGCTTATAGGGTAACAACAACCCCAGATGTGTAATTCCTTGACCTGGACAAGTCACGGCATATGCTAGCGATCTTGTAATCACTCGATTCATGACGTTATGGTAGTCGGCAACGAAATCGAGAATTTTTCACTACCCCAGATTTGGTTGGTGAATCGGTGTAATGTGGTATTTGGGAAGTGTGCATTTACTGTACTAATCAAGTTCGTGCTGACCTAAGTCGTCTGTGTCCAATAATTCAGAATCGCACACCAGAACCTGTTGTGGGTAACTGGTGACACCACTAGATTGTCGCAGTCTACAGTTGTCTGTCTACTGTCTACTCTCTACTGCGTGCTGTCTACTGCGTGCTGTCTATTCTCTACGGCGTACAGTCTACTCACTACTGCGTGTCTACGGACTGTACCGTACTGAGCACGGATTTCTGTGTGCTCTGATTCTAAGCCAGCACTGCTCTGTGACGCCGGAGTCGAGGTTGTGGTGGGCTGCCCAGTTCATACCCATTTAATACTCTGGTGCTGTGCGGTGCCTGTGTCCAGTCGGGGCTGACGGCCATACGATTGGCTGCTTACACTAATCCCCTATGTGTACTACCACGGCGCCGTGGAGCCCAGTGCTACTGCGTACTACCGTCGTACCCCACTATGTGTACAACCATGGCCCTGCACCACCTGTTTACTGTGGGACCATATTTCCCAATTTGGTCGTATACGACTTGGCTGGCTCCGGCCCACAGGCAACAACCGCACTACAATGCGTGTGATTGCGCTGGAACGTGGTGGAATGTTGTTTGTTGTTTTCTCCTCGGTACCTGCCAGCCCAGCCTGGAGCCGTACCGTTTTTCCCGCCTCACCAGCCCAGTGCCGGATCGGTGTAAAACCGCACCTAGCAAATGTAAACAAACCATGAAAATTGCCTAAACCGTTCGTGATGAGCTTAGGGAAAGTCCGCGAAGTTTCCCTGATATGAAACTTTGCTACTTCACCAAAGTCTTCTGGTTGGTAATCTGTTGTAGTATACATGGTTTCCACCACATAGTTCCTTTTTTTCCGCGTCGATGACTTCTCCACCGCCGTTCGTCGGTTGCCGGCCCACGACACCCGCCCGGCGTAGTGCAATTTATCACGTCACTACTTAGCGTGCGCCTCAGTAAAATTTCAGTGAAATTTCGTCCGCAAGTTCCCCCTGGCAATCCCCCGACGAAAAAAAAAACTCTACCACGACGTTAGTGAGTTTTTTTGTTGTTATTGATATTTGACACCAACTTTATCACAAAATGTCTGAATTGAAGCTTGCCAAGGACTCTTTAGTCAGTTCTCTTTACGAATTGTCCAAGATCGCCAACGAAACCGCCAATGCCGCTATCAACTTTTACAATGCCTCGTCATCGGACCCACACGGTGAACAATTAGTGTCATTATCCAACGCGTTGAAGTCGATCGTTGATGCTACCCACGCTGTTGATGCTGCTTCCAACGGGAACAAATCTGTTGTTCTCAAATCCGAGGAAAAGCCTAAGAAAAAGGTCGAAAAAGACCCTAATGCTCCTAAGAAGCCATTGACTATTTACTTTCAGTTTTCATTTGAAACCAGAAAAATCATCAGTGAAGACAGAAAGCGTAAGGGATTGCCATCTTTGTCTGCTATTGATATGAACGAGCTCATTAGAGAAAAATGGGCCAACATTTCTCCAGAAGAAAAGGCCAAATGGCAAAGAAAGTACGCTGTAGAGCTCAAGGACTACCAAAAGGAAAAGGAAGACTACAAAACTTCCAAGGAAATGTCTGATAAAATTCCTGTAGCCATTGCGAAAAAAGCTGAAGAGTTAGTCAAGAGCGGAAACGCAGAACAGCCACAACAATCGGACTCCGACTCTTCTGATGACTCCTCCGATGATTCTTCTGATTCCGAACCAGAACCAAAGATCCAGGAAATCAGTAAAAAGAAGGACAAAAAGAGAAAGGGTGACAAGGCAGAAAGAAAAGCCGAGAAGAAAGCCAAAAAGGAAAAAAACCAGTTGAAAACAATCTTGTAGACGACTGATGTACCGTTTATGTATTATTACTGTATTGGCCGTATTGGCCGTGAATTTTGGTTGTGTTCATTTATTGTTACTGTTGAACAACATGTGTATTATTATTGAATCAAATATCAGTATGTTTTGATCGCGTAAACAGTTTAGCTGTAGGACGATGTTTTGTTTTACGCGTTTGTGATGTGCGATGATGGTATGGAGGGGCACGAGGTGGGAGTATGCAATGCACTGCGGGAGGTTTTGAGCATCGTGAGACTGTGGTGGTAGACCACCACCGTCGTGTGGGTGGTTCAAAGCCGGTGGTGGTTACTGGGGAAGCAAGTAGACAGTAGTGCCAAAGTGGTGTCGCAGTCTAGGGAAGTAGGTGTAGGACCAGAGCACGGCTGAGAATGGATAGCGGTGATGGAGAATGCTGTGCTGTGCTGTGCTGTAGAGGTCTGTAGTATTATGTACGAATGCTGCTAGAATAGGATAATAATGCACAGTTGTCGCGGGACATAATAGTACTAGTGCTTTTTCTGTTAGTGCTTTGTTGCTTCAGTCTCTTCACTAGCGCAATGGGGATAACTGTAGTGCAGTTGGCCCATTGTCATTGCGCTGGTACGCACACTGGACAGAAACGGTTCCGTATGTCTTTCTTTGAGTTACCACGGTCAACTTTTCACTGAATTGTTTCGCGTTGCGCATTATGTTTGATTATCGTTTTTGCAACCATCTGTACCATTTTATCAATAGAAATATTGTCCTAATAGAGAGTGTTCTGTTTCTGTGGAAATACATCAGAACATGTGGTGCAGCTGGACCTTCAGTTGCAGTGATTGTAGGTTTTCACCAGCACTTGGACTTCGCTTGCACCATGGTTGGAAAAAGGGTAAACAACTTTCAAAGCTAGACTGTAGTACATTCTGTACCATGTTGCACCTTTTATTAATTCAGAATTGTAGAGATGTAGTTTCGATTAGCGGCATCGTACATAATAGATTCAGCACTATTCTGCTGAAATAGCGATGCCTGATTAAAGCATCATTCTACCTTCTCACTAAACAGCTAACCTGTTGAATTTGTATTTCACAATTACACTGTAATAGTTATATCATCCTAATACTCGTACGCTTCGGTATTATGATGGCATTTTACTCTATCAAGCTGCATTACATTCAATTTCTGTAATACAGTTCTACAGTATTGCACTGTAACTTACTATAGCTAATACCAATAACATATTCAGTACCATCACTAAGATTATATAAAACACTCCTCCTATAGCACCTACCAGTTCAGTAGACTCTCGGTTGACCTCTCGTTAAACAGTCATATGTCCGTTTCTTTTTCCAGGTCACCTACTCGTTTCCTTTTGCTTAGTTATCTATATTGTGCTACCGCTTTCTCTCTGCGTTTATTGTCTAATATACACCAGGCCTAATGTCCCTTCTTCTTCTGTTTGTCAATGTGGGCCCTCAACACCTTCTGTCTATCACGTAAAGATAACTTTTGTTTCCCTTGAACTGCCTTCTTGTGAATCATCATAACAAAGTTCTTCTTTCTGGCCTTTTCTCTGTTTGTAGTCGAGTGTGCTTGGTCTCTCTTACCCTTTCTAGATCCAAATGACCGGTCTTGTTTTCCTTCCTTGGCCAATGCAATCTTCTCTTCTCTCAATTGTTTGTACTTGACTTTTCCGACTAAGGTAGTAGAATCCACAGTATCTTCGTTGGTTTGTTTTCCTCCCATGATTTTCGCAAGCCCAGCTTCGGTACGTAACTCCTCCAATTTGGCAAAATCCGCTGGTGTCAAAACTCTGCTGGCAAAAAGTTCTTGCATGGCCTTCTCACTCTCAGCATCATCCAGCTTGTCTTCTTCAGATATCTTTTGTTTCTTTGTAGGTCTATCGCTTTCTTCAACTTCAGCCTTTTCCTCGTCCTCATCATCAGATAATTCTAAATCAGAATCCTCAGAATCTTCCCTGTTTTCCTTTTTGGTGTCCTTGCCTTCATCTTCAGAATCAGAGATGCTGTATTCTTTATCTGACTCAACATTCACCCATTCACCTTCAACATCGCTTCCTTCGTCTTCTTCCTCCACTTCCCAGTTGGCATCGTCTTCTTCATCGGCACCTTCCAAACCTTGCTCTTTCTTCCATTTGGCTAAAAGTTCCAACCCTGGAATAGAAGTGACGGCATTTTGGTTACCGAATTGTGGTAACCCACTGGTTTCTCCCCGTTGAATCTCCATACTAGCAACTTTACCTCTATCTTTCTTCAACAACATTTCTGGTGCTACTTCTCTGTATAACGAAATCAATGATCTTGCAGCCATCATCACTGCTTTCGATTTAGAGCCCTTATATTCGGTTAAATCTTGCAATAATGGTGCATCAATAGCCAATGGGGCTCTTGATAAAATCTCTCTGATGGTGTTAATACCAGCAGAAGCAACTTCTTGTGCTACACCCTCACTAACGAACTCATCAGCAATCTTTCTCACCATCACAGAAATCGATTCGGGTGGAACCAAATCGTGTGAAGCTTGTGCTGCTGCTGCCATAACCTGAGTAACGTCCCTTTGTTTAGGAGTAAGATACTTCAAGAAAAATGTATAAAGCCCCAATACTGTCAACTTGTGAGTACCCACCAACCGTGAAATTAAGTTCATCAACATGATTTTCTGTTCCAAATCGAATTTGTTGGAGTTCTTACCATTTAAATGAATATCAAACAACGATTCAGCAAACCCTTGTGGGTCTCGCAACAAATGGATTGCAGAAAAGTTCAAGTATGTCGCAGAATGTTTCGCACTGCTCTTCTTTTTCAATTGTTTCGCAGCTTGCTCCATTTTTCGTTCCTTCTTCTTGGACTTCTTGTTTACTGTCATACTGTGTTTTAAAGCACTTAAATCAAAACCGTCGTCATCGGACGAATCATCCTCAAAATTTGCTTCTCTTTCTTTATCTGCCCCCAAAAAGAACCGTACACCCGCAACAGCAACTTTTACTTCTGGATGTAATGCTGCCTGAGTCATGATCTCTACGGTTCTGGAATCGTCCCAGATCCCTCTTCTCCATAATTCTCTAGTGAGCTTTGTAGCCCACAAACCTTGAGCGTCACGTTGTTCTAACAAATTGAACAATAATGCCTGCGTAGACCGGTTCAATTTCTGGTTCTTAGCACCAGCATTTACCGATTTTAATAATGCTATTAACGTACTATAAATTTGCTTTCTTAAAGCCTTGACATGTTGTCCCTGAGTAGCGTTGGCCGAAGAATACGCAGTCAATAATGGGAAAATCGTCTGAATCAACGACTCGGCTGAGATTATGTCCTTGTTCCGTAACATAGTTAAACACTGGATAATCTTTTCTCTTAATTCCGGTGATAAATCACGATGGTTTGTTAACAAAATGTTCTTCAATTCTTCTGGAAACTTCGCAGTTTCTTTAGGATAGCATCCACAAACAGCCGACATAAACCCAATCAATTCTCCAAACTCTGTGCCCTTATCGCTTCCTGATGGGTTCATCAAGAAGATATCCCGTAAGGACTCGTAGTGGGCGTATTGCTGGAGAAACTCTTCATGGTACGATTCAGGATCACGACGGACTACATTTTGTAACAAGATGATGTTTGTCGGCAACACGGCGCATCTTCTTTTCTTCCCCATGGTGCTTGCTGTTCTTGGTTGTAAAGCTGATTTCGAATTTTTTAGATTAATTTGCGATGAGCATCGCACAATGTGAACATCCACGCCGCAGCTCATACTGTCAAGATAAACCAAATTGGTGCCAGATTAACACAAACAGAGTGGAACCGTACCGAAACGATACAGAAGTGTTCGTTCAGGCACTTTGGTTGCAAGTTGTTATTTTTGTAAAATTTGCAACAGTTCAGTTCTGGTGAAACCTTTTACCGCATTGGCTGGTAGTTCTCAGTTAAAACAAAGAGAAGTGTAGCACTAGCACTATGAGGTGTAACGTAGTGTTCAAACTGGGGTTTCCAAGTCAATACCACGACTCTAAATCGTCTCTACTTCAATTTCTCCTTAAATTGGACGCACCCACTGCGATGTGGCACCCAATTCTACAATATTACAAACACTATAATCACAGATAAACATATACAAACCGGTATATTAGTACAAATAAGAACTGAAGATGCAAATTGAAGTCTCTAGGATGGAGCAGTGCCGATTCCCATTAAAATCCAGGGCTCGAGCCGTCCAAAAAGTTGTTGAATGCTGAGTAATTGATCTTTTTCGAAAACGACTTTTTCGCCATCATTTGGCTTGCACTTTCAGCAGCAGTTGAAGGCTCGTCAATGTCAGTAACCCCGAATTCCCGCAATTTCTTGTTGAAATCGCTGTCGGCAGTTTTTCTCTTCTTTCTCGTCGAAGCCGATGTGTTTCCCGCCAACTCATCCGCCTCTTGTTTTAACCGTTTCTTCTCCTGCGCAATGATGAAGTCGTGGTTTAATCCTGTCCATATTCTTTCTTTAAGCTCCACTTCAGATGGCGTGAGTTTAATTGAAAGGATCTCTTCATCGTCGTCGTCAGAATTCAACTCAACACTTGAATTGATGGTTTCTAGCAATTCATTAGTTTTCGGGTTGTTTGCGACGAGGTTCCGTGGGCGGTCTAGTTCGATTTGTTTCTCCAAGTCGGTGATATTCTCCTTTTCATGCGGCGTCGTATACAACGAATCTTCTAGAGATCCTTTTTTACGATTAATGATACGAGTTAACTCGCTCTTTATAGTATCCTCTGAAAGATCACAGTCGCTCAAAATCGTTCGAAGAAACTCTTCTTTCTCTTCCTCTTGAGACTTGCCTTTTTTCTTAGATTTCTTAGTCGTTTTACTACTATCCACCTCTAACTCTACTAGCGCCGAATCAGACGTGGTTTTCAACTTCCGAAGCTCCTTGTTTCTCTCCTCGACCTGCTTTTGAATCCTGGTTTCCAATGCTCTGTTCTTCTCAAATGACGGAGGATTGGAAGATTCAAGGTTTTCCGACACTCTAAAGTCGGAAATCGTCAAATCTCCGGATTTCGTGTTTTTGAACTCATTCAACCGTCTCTGGATCGTCTCTTCTGCCACATGGGCCACGGCGACAATTTCACTATGGCTCCGTCTAAAGTTGTTCATTCTCGCCGCAAGCAAAACACATGCTCCAGCAATACCAGCAGGACGTCTCCCTTCATGGATCCAGTCGCTAGCCATTCTCTGAGCAAGTTTTACTGCGTCTCTGACCACTTTCGCGTTCTTCTCTTTGAAGTCTAGTTTTTCAGCAAAATGCTGAATAAACAACGACGGGTCAGCAAGCGGCAACTTCGTGATATGGAGAGCCTTGACCATCTTCAAAAATGTTGCCCCCAACGAAAATACCGAAATTTGCAACGCTGAACTAAAATCTATCAACATGTGATGGGTTTTTTCTCGTCTACAAGAAACATACAAACATGCCGCCAAAACGTTCTGCGACCGTCTACCTTGGACAAAGTTGTTCGTCAACGCCAATCTGAACCATTCACCTGCCGATTCTGCTACGTGATCCGAGATCTTTAGTGCTATGGCGATCCGTCTAATACGCCGTTTTCCGTTCATCAAAGTCTGTTCTCGGGACTCCATGGCGTTCTGCCTGCCTCCAAATCCCGCTCTGGCTTGGTCAGCACCAACCATAGTCCCCTGGACGGTGGCAGCACCACTGGAACTTTCACCGAATTGCACCTCGCTAACGATGGGGTTCTCGTCTTGAACTGTACCACATCGTTCACAGGAAATGTCTCCCGATGGAGTGTACCTGTCGACTGACAAGTTTGTGTGGCCACAGTGAGTACAGGCCCTTGTTCTTTTGACCCTTGCGCTCATGGTTTGTTGGATTGAAATGAATTTATTTTGTTATCTTCTTAGTTTTTAAAAACGCGCAATACGCACTACGGCCGTTACAGAAAGAAGAAGGTGCAGCTATTGGAGTGATAGAGTAGGATATTGAGGCATGTTTCAGTATATCAGGTGATTGTGTTATTGTGCTGTTTTTCTGCTACATTTCTGTCTTTTCGGCGGTGTCGTAGGGTTTGTTTTGACAAAGTTACGGCTTGTACAACTTGTCGACCTAGGCGGTGGTAGACCGGCCACGACCGGCGGTACGGGAGTCGCTTTTCTCGTGGTAGCCACAACGAGCCGTTATCTGCACCCAAGGCCACGCTATTGTGGTTCAAATGATCCACAGTTTATATTCCATCTTCTTTCCAGTAGCCCAGTGTATAGTCTTCCGTGCGTGTATCTCGATATCTGGCAGTATAATTGCGTTGTCGTTTTGTACCGCCACGCCAACAAGTGTCTGGTGTCGACTCCGTACTGTAAGTATTCCTTGTGATTTCGCTCATGGAACCGTTAGCTTCAAACCAGATCAGCATTGATCAACAGACTACGTACGATTCGCGTGCTCCAATCCTCGGACTGAGCAACGATGAGGCCGAGGTCAACGAAAGGACGTTCTTATTGAGCGGATTTCCCTACAGTTTGGTGCTAGACATCACTTCGTCCGAGCCTCGAGACGTACTTCAGTCCGAAAGAACTTGTTTGACATTTGTACGGTTCTCAACCACATTATTCTTTGGTGCTCTCGGGATAATCTTAAACTTCAGGATCGATAGTTCTGGAGACTCGACTCCCGATAAGCACAGACCATTCCATACTATTACTTCTACAGTTATTTCGTATATATTACTTGTATTTGCCGTGGCCATTCTTTTGATAGCAGGGTACGATTACATCCGAACTGTCAAACGGTACGCAAGCCACCATATCATCACCCACGGATTCAACGATGTTATCACCATCGTGTGTATGACAGGTGTTGTTGTTTCGTTATTTGCAATCAATATATTGTTGCTTGTGGAAGGTTACGTAAGTTGATACATTGGCAATATCACACTACAAGCATACAGAGACTGCTGAAAAGTCGTACTAGGTGCTGGTTACTTATTGTATAGTACTATTCACCCATTTGGTTGTTTGTTTAATCGTCTATTTAATAAAGGTAGACTCGCTAAAGAGTCGTTCTTGACATGTCTGTAATGTGTTTGTATGTGATATACCTCTATCCTGCTAGTTTTTGCCCTTTTTCTTCTTCTTGGACTTTTCCTTTGTTTCGGAACGATCGAGTCCATGTTTACGCTTATTGATCTGTTTTCTTTCACCGAAATTGGCCTTGTCCATCTCCATCAATGCTTCACGTTTTGCACTGGTGGTTTCCGCCAATGAATCTTTAATGACCTTGTCGTCATCCATATCTTCTAGTAATTCCATCTTTTTGTTGATTCTGTCCTCAATCGAATGTACTCTGTCTATATCTTTCTCTGCTACAATCGATACAGCAGTACCTTTTCTTCCAGCTCTAGCAGTTCTCCCGACTCTGTGAATGAAATCATCAGGGTCTGCCGGTATATCGTAATTCACCACCAATTCGACTGTAGGGATATCTAACCCTCTAGATGCTACATCGGTTGCTATCAAGATCTTGGCTGCTCCGGCCTTGAATCTATGAAGAGAATTGGTTCTTTCTGTTTGTGGCATTTCCGAATGCAACGAAGCCACCCTGAACTCTAGTTTCCGCAAAGTCCTCCGAAGAACTTCTGCCGTGTGTGTTCGGTTGACAAATACAACCGCAGTA